>SAMEA104315421__coassemble_622_pt1 | contig 44527 bp, 35 predicted proteins | sample SAMEA104315421__metabat2_low_PE_038 | metagenome-assembled genome bin SAMEA104315421 (sample SAMEA104315421) | gut metagenome | biome: Monkey gut; feature: monkey-associated habitat; material: faeces | place: China | collected 2013 | reverse complement strand
TGACACACCAGTTGGGAGAGTAGGTCGCCGCCGTACTTCGGGGAGCCCCGGCATCATTACGATGCCGGGGCTCCTTTTTTTTGCGTACATGTCCCACACTCCCGTGATGCCGTCCACGGGACTCTGCACTCCGCGGCGACGTGAAGGGACGCATGTGTCCCTTCACGTGTCATGTGGTACTGTCTCACATTACCAACCTAACTTTCCTTTTCCCGGATTGTACCGCAGAACCCTCTTTCGTGTACCAATCCCCCTGTTGCGTCGTTTTGTACCTTATAAGACTTTGTAAGGAACATAACTAACCAATTGCCTCCCTGCCTGTTTTTTGTACCCACGTTTACATACGCTTTCCATTGCATACATCCTCATAAATTCATTTTCAGTATGGTAGTACCATCATGCATGGACATGTATATAAATTGTATGCAAATTATTCACTCATAAATAATTAGTGCTATGTTAAAAATTACCAAGGACGGAGTCTCCGTCATCGCTGTGCTTGACAGGCGCAGAGCAAAGAAATCAGGTGTCTTCCCGGTCAAGATCGAAGTGGTTTACAGTCGTATTCAAAAGTATTATCCAACAGGCGTGGATCTTCCCGCCTCGGAATGGAAGCGAATATCCTATTCCAAGAGGATGCCCGACTGTCACGCCGACATCATCTCGAAATTTAATCAGATAAGCTCGGAAGTTGAAGCGCTGCTTGAAAGAGGTACTTTCTCGTTTGAAGCTTTGGAGGCAAGAATGGGTAAACCCGTTGATAAGACGTTAAACGCGGCACTTGAGTCGATGATGGCCAAATTTCACACTGAGGGACGGATAAACTCATATTACCGATGTCGTACAACCCTGAAAAATGTTGAGAGATTTGCCGGTAAGGAAATTCTGTTCAGTAAGTTATCTGTTTCATGGTTCAATGCCTTCGAGAATTTTCTCAAGAAGGAGAAGAAAGCCATAACCACGATAAGCATCTACATGAAAACCTTGCGCTGTGTGATGAACGAAGCTGCCGCCGCCGGTCTTGTCAAGGAGGCTCTGTTTCCGTTCGGCCGTGGCAAATACATCATTCCTAAGGGCAGTTCCAGAAGCCTTTCCCTCTCGTACGACCATATTCGTAAAATAGTCGCCTATAAAGGCACGACTTCCAGAGAGCGCTACCGTGACCTGTGGCTATTCTCCTACCTTTGCAACGGCATCAACTTCCGTGATATGCTGTTCCTTAAATATAAGAATATAATAGACGGGGAAATATGCTTCCTTCGTTCCAAGACAGCTCATGCCTATGGAGGCTCTAAGATCATCCGTGCTGTGATCACACCAGAGATGATGGACATCCTCCATCGCTGGGGCAATCCCTACGACGGCAACCCCGAGACCCTCCTCTTTGACTACGCCGAGGGTGCTACTGACATGCTGTCAATCTCAAATACCGTCCGAAAAGTCATAAGCATGTGCAACAACGCATTGAAGAAGATCGCTGAGGAATTGGGAATCCCTCCATTTACAACCTATTCAGCCAGACATAGTTTTGCGACAGTTCTCCTCCGTCAGGGCGTGGATCTCACATTTATCTCGGAATCTCTAGGCCACTCCAGCCTGATGGTCACCGAGCCTGTCGAAGCGCCTGGCCCCGTCGAAGCGCCTGGCAGAGGGCAGCATCCGCCGAGCCGTCCACCTTGAACTCGAAGACGTGGATCCGGTCTTGAGTCCTGCAGACGGCGTCCGCCCGGCCGATTGCCGACTTGACTTCACTCTGAATATAATACCCCAGCAGCGAGAAGATCAGGTAGATGATGGTCTGGTAGTGCTTCTCCGTCTTGTTTTCCAAGTCATTCGGAATGCCGGCAAGGACACTAAGAGTGAGTCTCATTATCTTGAACTCAATCCTGATTATCTGGTTGACAAGACTAAGAAATATGATGGAGCAATCATCGTTAAGGGCAAGCTCTCTGGCGCTAACTCCGAATATACCTCTGAGGTTCAGGAGCACTTTGTCAATTACCTTAAGGATGTGAAACTCCATAAGAGCCATACTTAAGGGCATTATCCGCAAAGAATGCCAATCATTTACAAACCACGGACACGCTAAAACGCCACTAACGGTATTCAATCCGCTATCACTGTGGCTGGCCCTCCCTCGGAATATGGGGGTCAGCCACACACAATGGCCTTCCAGCATTGCCGGAGCCATTCTTGCGTGCCTGTGGTTTGCACAGGGTTTGCACAAGGCTCAAAAAATCAAAACAGCAGAGCCGTTCTATGATGTTCAGGGTGATTCTATGTATTCAATTTTATCGATTGATGCAACTTCTTCTTTCAACATTACTTAAGGTCATTATCCGCAAAGAATGCCAATCATTTACAAACCACGGACACGCTAAAACGCCACCGACGGTATTCAATCCACTATCACTGTGGCTGACCCTCCCTCGGAATATGGGGGTCAGCCACACACAATGGCCTCCCAGCATTACCAGAGCCATTCTTGCGTGCCTGTGGTTTTCACGCGGTTCACTTTCCGCAACCTTAACGAGTCGCTTTGCTCCATTCGTATCGAATAGCACTCTATCTGGGCGGATATTTCCGCTATGAGATTGATGACCTTTGAGGAGACTGTAAAGGGAGGAGTGTACATTGTTCCCGTGTTATTCCGCCGTCTATTATCCGGCCGAATGTCGCCGACTGACGGGAAGCACGATTTTTCGAGCTTAATTATCACGAAAACACCGATTAAAACGCCACGAAAACACCGATTAAAAGGGCTAAATATTTGATATATTTTGCAGATTGGAAAAATTGTCGTAATTTAGCATCGTTAAATGTGCAAATTATATTCAATAATATTATGAAACGTATTTTCGCTATTCTTGCAAGCGCAGCGCTTGTGGCTTCTCTGTCCGTGGCGAACGCACAGAAGAAGGACTTTGACCCTTATTGGTTTATGCAGATTCAGGGAGGTGCCGCCCACACTATCGGCGAGACTTCGTTCGGCGATCTCATCTCTCCTTCAGCCGCGGTTTCTTTCGGCTACCAGTTCTCTCCTGTCTTCGGAGCAAGACTCAATGTCAATGGCTGGCAGGCTAAGGGTGCGGTGAACGGACCTACCACTGTTTACAAGTTCAACTACGTCGAGGGAGCCGCCGATCTCATGATTGATGTGGCTTCTATTTTCGCTGGCTACAAGTTCGACAGGACCCTCAATCCATACATCTTCGGAGGTGTCGGTGTAAACTACGCTTTCAACAACGACGACGCTGTCGCTGTAAAGGACAAGTTTGTTGACGGTTACCTTTGGAATGACAGCAAGGTTTCTCCTGCTTTCAGAACAGGTGCCGGCCTCAACATCCGTCTCACTGACGTGATCGCCCTCAACCTCGAAGGCAATTGCAGCTTCCTTGACGACCACTTCAACTCTAAGAAGGGCTCAAAGGCTGACTTCCAGATCAAGGCTGTCGCAGGTCTTACCTTCAGCTTCGGAAAGGCAAAGCCAGCTCCGGCACCTGTTCCAGTTCCGGCTCCGGCACCTGTTGTTAAACCAGAACCAGAACCAGAACCAGTAGTTGAGGAGAAGGTTGAGGTTGTTCCTGCATTCGAGTCACTTTCACGCAACATCCTCTTCGTGATCAACAAGTGGGACATCCGTGAGAGCGAGCAGCTCAAGATCGATGAGGTTGTCGAGGCTCTCAAGGCCAACCCTGACACCAAGGTTCGCGTTTCCGGTTACGCTGACAAGGCCACTGGTACCGCCAAGAGAAACAAGTTCCTCTCCGAGAAGAGAGCTGAGGTTGTCGCTGAGGCAATCGTTAACGCCGGCATCAACAAGGACAGGATCATCACTGAGTATTTCGGTGACACCGTCAATCCATTCGAGACTCCTGAGGAGAACCGTGTCGCTGTCTGCCTCGTTAAATAATCTGGCGTGATAATTGAAAGAATATAAAGGCTGGGTTTCAAACCCCGGCCTTTTTTTGAGACTAAAAACAGTAAGTTAATAAATACATTATTTTATTATGAGAATTGTACGTGTTACTGGCAGGGAGATCCTCGATTCAAGAGGAAACCCTACAATCGAGTGTGAAGTTGAACTCGAATCAGGCATTATCGGTGTCGCTTCCGTTCCATCAGGCGCATCAACCGGCGAGAACGAGGCTCTTGAGCTTCGCGACGGCGATCCTAAGCGCTACGGCGGAAAGGGCGTTCTCAAGGCTGTCGCCAACATCAACGAGAAGATCGCTCCTGAGATCATCGGAATGTCCTGCCTTGAGCAGAGGGCCATCGATGAGGCTATGATCAAACTCGACGGCACCGCCACCAAGAGCAACCTCGGCGCAAACGCCATCCTCGGTGTTTCCCTCGCTGTCGCCCACGCCGCCGCCAACTACCTTGACATTCCTCTCTACCGCTACATAGGCGGAACCAACGGCCATGTGCTTCCTGTTCCTATGATGAACATCATCAACGGTGGAGCCCACTCTGACGCTCCTATCGCTTTCCAGGAGTTCATGATCCGTCCTGTTGGTGCCAAGAGCATCGCTGAGGGTGTAAGAATGGGCGCAGAGGTGTTCCACGCTCTCCAGAAGGTTCTCAAGGGGCGCGGACTCTCCACCGCTGTCGGTGACGAGGGCGGTTTCGCTCCAAAGCTGGGCGGCATCAACGACGCCCTTGACTGCATTATGGAGGCTATTGAGAAGGCCGGCTACAAACCAGGCGCTGACATTACCATCGCCATGGACTGCGCGGCTTCCGAGTTCTGCTTCAAAGAGGGCGGCAAGTTCTTCTACGACTACAAGCAGCTCAAGACTGGTATGGCCAAGGATCCAGAGGGAAAGAAACTCTCTACCGAGGAGCAGATCGCTTACCTTGAGGAGCTCATCACAAAGTACCCTATTGACTCCATCGAGGACGGCCTCAGCGAGGAAGACTGGGAAGGCTGGGTTAAGCTCACCGCCGCCATCGGAGGCAAGTGCCAGCTTGTAGGTGACGACCTCTTCGTCACCAACACCAAATACCTTGAGAAGGGTATCAAGATGGGCGCTGGTAACTCCATCCTCATCAAGGTTAACCAGATCGGTTCCCTGACCGAGACACTCGACGCTATCGAGATGGCTCACCGTCACGGCTACACCACTGTTACCTCTCACCGTTCCGGCGAGACTGAGGACACCACGATCGCCGACATCGCTGTCGCTACCAACAGCGGCCAGATCAAGACCGGTTCCCTCAGCCGTACCGACCGCATCGCCAAGTACAACCGTCTCATGAAGATCGAGATGGAGCTCGGCGAGACAGCCCAGTATGGCTATAAGAAACTTAAGTAATTTCGATAGCAAATCGAATATATCAAAAAGTCTTAAAAAAGGCGGGTTCGATGTTAAAATCGGCCCGCTTTTTTGTCGTTTGGGGGAATTTGTGTAAATTTGGCTTGGATTTTTCAGCAGTGAGATTTCGTCGCGTGAGCGACACGTTAACAACCATATTCAAAATGGCAGAAAAAGAAAACATAGGGTACATTGCCCAGGTCATCGGACCTGTGGTGGATGTCCATTTCGATGTGACTGATGAGGAGGCTCAGCTTCCGCGTATTCACGACGCTCTTGATGTCGAAAGAGGCGAGGGAAAAAGGCCTTTGGTCATTGAGGTTCAGCAACATATCGGTGAAGACACTGTAAGGTGTGTCGCTATGGACTCGACAGACGGTTTGAGACGCGGAATGAAGGCTGTGAACACTCACGCTCCGATCTCTATGCCTACCGGCGCTCAGATCCGAGGTCGTGTGATGAATGTTGTCGGGGATTCCATCGACGGTCTCGGCAATCTGAACGAGGACAACTCCTTGCCTATTCACCGCGAACCTCCTAAGTTCGAGGATCTCAAGACCTCACAGGAAGTGCTTTACACCGGCATCAAGGTCATCGACCTTCTTGAGCCTTATCTGAAAGGCGGAAAGATCGGCCTTTTCGGCGGCGCGGGAGTCGGCAAGACGGTGCTCATCAAGGAGTTGATCAATAATATAGCCAAGAAACATAACGGATTCTCGATTTTCGCCGGAGTGGGGGAACGTACCAGGGAAGGTAACGACCTGCTTCGTGAGATGATCGAATCCGGCGTCATCAAATACGGTGACGAGTTCGTGAAATCGATGGAGGAAGGCCACTGGGATCTCTCCAAGGTCGATCGCAAGGAACTTGAGAAATCACAGGTGGCGATGGTGTTCGGTCAGATGAACGAACCGCCTGGAGCCCGTTCCTCAGTGGCCCTTTCCGGACTGACCCTCGCCGAGTCTTTCAGAGACAGTGACAAGGGAGACGGCCCGAGGGACATCCTCTTCTTCATCGACAACATATTCAGGTTCACCCAGGCCGGTTCCGAGGTGTCAGCCCTTCTGGGCCGAATGCCTTCCGCCGTGGGTTACCAGCCGACGCTTGCCACGGAGATGGGGCAGATGCAGGAGCGGATCACTTCGACAAAAAATGGCTCAATCACCTCTGTACAGGCTGTTTACGTCCCGGCAGACGACTTGACCGACCCTGCTCCGGCGACCACCTTCTCGCACCTCGACGCGACGACAGTACTCAGCAGAAAAATCACTGAATTAGGAATATACCCGGCCGTGGATCCGCTTGAGTCCACTTCCCGAATCCTTGACCCGAACATCGTGGGACAGGATCACTACGACACCGCTCAGAGAGTGAAGCAGATTCTTCAGAGGAACAAGGAACTACAGGACATCATTGCCATCCTTGGCATGGACGAGCTTTCGGACGAGGACAAGCTGACCGTCAACCGCGCGCGCCGTGTGCAGCGGTTCCTGTCGCAGCCGTTCGCTGTGGCTGAGCAGTTTACGGGTGTGCCGGGCGTGATGGTGGACATTCAGGACACGATCGACGGCTTCCGCCGGATTCTCGACGGTGAGGTGGACTACCTGCCGGAGCAGGCGTTCCTCAATGTCGGGACCTTGGACGATGCGATCAAGAAGGGCGAGGCGATTCTCGCCAAGGCGAAGTAGGAATGATGTCAGAGGGGAGTACGAATATGTCAGTGAAATCAACAGGAATCGCTCTGGAGGTAATCTCTCCGGAAAGGACTTTGGTCCGTGCCACGGTTGATTCCGTGGAACTTCCAGGCTCGAAAGGCCGTTTCGAGGTTTTGAAGGATCACGCCGCGCTGATTTCCTCGCTGGAAAAGGGCGTGATCGCTTATCGTAACGGTGAGGCGACGGACAAGGTGGCTATCTCCTCAGGCTTTGTGGAAATAAATGATAATCACGTTGTGGCGTGTGTGGAACTGTGATGAGAAAGTGGATCTACATATTCATTGGCCTTTTGCTTCCGTTGTCCCTGGCCGCGGAGGAGAAGGGCGGTGGCTTCGACATGGACGAATATCTCTACGGCCACGTCCGCGATTCCTACGAGTGGCACATCACCACGGTGAAAGGCCATCACGTCAGCATTCCGCTGCCGGTGATAGTCGCCAGCAAGACCGGCAACGGCTTCCGCATGTTCAGTTCCAAGCATTTGGAACACGGTGAATATGAAGGGTTCTACATCGCCCAGGCCGGAAGCAAGTACGAGAACAAGATTGTTGAGCGCGCCGCTGACGGCTCGGAGGTAAGGCCGTGGGATTTCTCCATCACCAAGAATGTGTTAGGCCTGATGATCAACTGCGCCTTGCTGCTGTTCATCGTGCTTGGAACCGCCAAATGGTACAGGAAGCACGACGCCCGTGAGGAGGCTCCGAAAGGCGTGGTAGGCCTGATGGAGATGCTCGTGACGATGATCGAGAATGATGTCATAAAGAGCTGCGTGGGAGAGGACTACAAAAGGTACTCGCCTTACCTGCTGACAGCGTTCTTCTTCATATTCATAAACAACCTGATGGGAATCGTGCCGTTCTTCCCTGGAGGAGCCAACATTACCGGCAACATCGCCGTGACGCTCGTGCTGGCGCTGTTCACGTTCTTCATCGTCAACATATTCGGTAACAAGCATTATTGGAAGGACATTCTTTGGCCGGACGTGCCGACCTGGCTGAAAGTGCCGCTGCCGCTGATGCCGGCGATCGAGATCATCGGTATGTTCACCAAACCTTTCAGTTTGATGGTCAGGCTTTTCGCCAACATCCTCGCGGGACACTTCATGATCTTGGGTGTCGTGGCCGTCATATTCCTGACAGCCGAGTTGGGCGCTGCCCTGAACGGCAGCCTCACGTTTGTCGCCGTCCTTCTGGGTGTGTTCATGGATTGTCTGGAACTGCTTGTGGCATTCATTCAGGCGTACGTCTTCACGATGCTGTCGGCTGTCTTCATCGGGCTGTCGCGGCAGAGGCCGGAGGCTTCGGAATAATTTTGAATATTCAGAATAAACAATTTAAAATCATAGAATTATGTTACTTTCTACAATGTTGCTTCAGGCCCTCTCTCTTGGTAGAGTAGGTGCTACTATTGGTGCTGCCTTGGCTGCTTTCGCCGCCGCTTTCGGTATCGGTAAGATCGGTACGGCTTCCCTTGAGGCCGGAGCCCGTCAGCCGGAAAAGGCCGATCATTACAGAATGACGGCCATCATCGTCAGCGCCCTCATCGAAGGTGCCTGTCTGTTCGCTATTGTTGTTTGTCTTATCGCGAAATAGCAAATGTCACTCATCACTCCTGATTTCGGATTGCTTGTGTGGATGACGCTGATCTTCGGCATCGTGTTCTTCGTGCTGGCGAAGTGGGGCTTTCCTATGATCACCGGCTCGGTAGAGAAGAGGGCCGCGAGGATAGGTGATTCCATCAAGGCTGCCAAGGAGGCGGAGGAGAAGCTTCGCAATCTGGCGGAGGAACAGTCCCGGATGATCGAGGAGACCAGGCAGGAGCAGAGCCGGATTCTGAAGGAGGCCGCGGCTGCGAGGGACAACATCGTCGAGCAGGCGAAGGTTCAGGCAAGGGAGGAGGCTTCCCGCATTCTGGATCAGGCTCGCACGCAGATCGCCGCCGAGAAGGAGAGCGCTTTGCGGGATGTCCGCAAGGAGGTTGCATTGCTTTCCGTCAGCGTCGCCGAGAAGGTGCTGAAGGCGAGCCTTTCGGATGGTGCTGAGCAGTCGGCTCTGGTTGATAGGCTTGTGGATGAGGTTTCCTCGTCTAAGGACTTGAAGAATTGATGCTATGAACACAGGAATTATCGCGACACGTTACGCCACCGCACTTCTGAAGCTGGGCGAAGAGACCGGCTCCGGTGAGTTGGTTGCGGCCCAGGTGCAGGTCATTGAGAAGGCTCTTGACGAAGTGCCTGATTTCCGGCGTGCCGTGGATGATCCTGCGGTTGCGGCGGTTCAGAAAATCTCGCTTTTTGAGGCTGCGTTGAAAGATTCGATGGCTCAGGAACTGCATAAATTCCTCGAACTCTTGATCCGTAACGGCCGCATCGGTGATGTAAGGCTGGTTCTGACCACCTTCGTCACTGAATATTACCGCTCACGGCACATCAAGCGCGCGCGGCTTGTGGTCGCTGATCCGGCACTGCTGGACCCTGAGCCAACTTCTTCGGACCCTGTGCCTGTCGAAGGGTCGCTTCGACAAGCTCAGCGACCGGCATTGGAGTCCCGTCTCCGGGATTTGATCGAGAAACAGACCGGCTGCAGACTGATCCTCAAGACCGAAGTAAATCCGTCCCTCATAGGCGGTTTCGTCTTCGAGGTCGAGGACACGGTGCTGGATGCCAGCGTCTCCCGCCAGCTCGACATCATCAGGCGTCAATTCATAGAAAAGAACAGAAGAATAGTTTAGTATGGACAAAATAAAACCAAGTGAAATCTCCCAGGTGCTTCTGGAACAACTGAAAGACATTGACACCTCCCTCCGGTTCGAGGAAATCGGCAAAGTCCTTCAGGTCAGCGACGGTGTGGCCAGAATGTATGGTCTGACCAACGCCGAGGCCGGAGAACTGCTCGAATTCGAGAGCGGAGTCATGGGTGTCGTGATGAACCTTGAGCAGGACAATGTCGGTGCCGTGCTTCTCGGCCCTACCGATGAGGTCAAGGAAGGAATGACAGTCCGCAGAACCGGACGGATCGCCTCCATCAAGGTCGGCGAGCAGATGCTCGGAAGAGTGGTCGATCCGCTTGGCGTTCCGCTTGACGGACTCGGCAAGGTCGAAGGAGACCTGACGGAGATGCCGCTGGAGCGCAAGGCTCCCGGTGTAATATTCCGTCAGCCCGTCACCGAGCCTCTTCAGACCGGAATCATGGCGATCGACTCGATGATCCCGATCGGCCGTGGCCAGAGGGAACTCATCATCGGCGACCGTCAGACCGGCAAGACCGCCATAGCCATCGACACGATCATCAACCAGCGCGCCAACTACGAGGCCGGGAATCCTGTCTATTGCATCTATGTGGCGGTCGGACAGAAGGGTTCCACCGTGGCCAACATCGTGGAGACGCTCCGCTCGAAGGGTGCGATGGACTACACGGTTGTCATCGCCGCCACCGCGGCCGATCCCGCCGCGCTGCAGTATTTCGCCCCGTTTGCCGGAGCCGCTGTGGGGGAATATTTCCGTGACACCGGCCGTGCCGCCCTCGTTGTCTATGACGACCTTTCAAAGCAGGCTGTGGCCTACCGTGAGGTTTCGCTGATCCTGCGCCGACCTTCCGGTCGTGAGGCCTATCCGGGCGATGTCTTCTACCTGCACTCACGGCTTCTGGAAAGAGCCGCGAAGATCATTGACCAGCAGGAAGTCGCCGAGCAGATGAACGACCTTCCGGATTCGTTGAAGGGCAAGGTCAAGGCCGGCGGCTCGCTGACAGCCCTTCCGATCATCGAGACCCAGGCCGGCGACGTGTCCGCCTACATCCCGACCAACGTGATCTCCATCACCGACGGTCAGATCTACCTTGAGACTGACCTGTTCAACCAGGGCCAGCGTCCGGCCATCAATGTGGGCATCTCCGTGTCCCGTGTCGGCGGAGCCGCTCAGGTGAAGTCGATGAAGAGTGTGGCCGGAACCCTGAAGATCGAGCAGGCGCAGTTCAACGAGCTGGAGTCATTCTCGAAGTATTCATCGGATGTGGACAGAGTGACGGAAATGGTTCTGGACAAGGGCCGCAAGAACAATCAGCAGCTGATCCAGCCGCAGTACTCTCCGATGCCAGTCGGTGAGGAGGTCGCCGTCCTTTATTGCGGCACCCACGGCTTGATGAAGGACATCAGCCTGGATCAGGTGCATGAGTTCGATGTCCTGTTCCTTGAACGGATGAGGGCCACCCATCAGACCGATGTACTTGACAAGCTGTCGGCGGGAAAGGTGGATCCGGAACTGTTCACCGTGATCGAGGATGTGGCTTCCGGCGTGGTGAGGTCAATTCTTATAGATTCCGGCAAAAGGAAGATGAAAGTCAAGAAGTTCAATTAGTTGTAGAAGAATATGCCGTCACTGAAGGAGATAAAGGGCAGGATCAATTCCATCAGCAGCACTCTGGCGATCACCTCGGCGATGAAGATGGTGGCAGCCGCGAAGCTGCAGAAAGCGCAGATGGCGATTCAGAACATGCTTCCGTACGAGAGGCGACTGTATTCGATGCTTGTTGACTTGATGGGGGCAATGAATATTTCCGCCGCGGCTTCGGAAGATGGTTCCGTACGTGGCTCAGGATCAGCTGAACGTGGATTTGACCAGAGTGGTGATCGGTTGAGCCTGTCGAACCGGCAAGACCTGGCGGGGATGGACGGGGCATATTCATTGATGGCTCAGCGTGAGGTGCGAAAGGTTGCGATTGTCGCCTTCGCCTCCAATTCTTCGCTCTGCGGCGCGTTCAATTCCAACGTCATCCGGGAGGCCACGGCGGTGATCAATGAATACCGTGCCTCAGGTCTTGGCGATGCCGACATCACGGTCTATTCCGTAGGCCGAAAGATGGCGGAGGCGATGAAGAAGCTTGGCTTCCCAAGTCCCGCGGATTTCACGAAGATGTCGGATTCTCCGTCATACGATGCGGCCTCCGCTTTGGCTCAGGAACTGTTTGACGGCTTTGTCTCCGGTCGGTTCGACAAGGTGGAGCTGGTTTATAATCACTATAAATCAACCTCTTCACAGCCGACCACAAGGCAGACCTATCTGCCTCTGTCCTTGGCCGATGCCACCGCTGACATTCAGGTCGGGAAGATCACCGATTCCGCCTCTGAACCCTACGCGGACAAGGTCGCTGAACCTGTGGTTCGACAAAACTCACCAACCACAGAAACGCCAGACCTGATTGTGGAACCCTCCAAGGAGGAGCTGATAGCCACACTTCTCCCGAAGGTGGTCCGTCTCCGCGTATTCACCACCCTTTTGGACAGCACCGCCGCCGAGCACGCCGCCCGCACCGTCGCGATGCAGCTCGCCACCGACAACGGCAACGACCTCCTTCAGGAACTCACCCTTGAGTACAACAAAGGCCGTCAGCAGAAGATCACCTCCGAGATCCTCGACATCGTCGGCGGTTCGCTCCAGTGACCGGCAGGAAATAACCAACACCAATTATTCTATGCTACGAATTAAGAAACTGATAGTCAGCCTGACCGCGGCTGCCTTACTTGTTCCGACACTGTGTGGGGCTTATGCTTCCCCGAAGAAAGTTATCCTTGGAGACGAACGTTTCGAGGAGTACCTGCCTCTGTTGGAAGGGAAGCGTGTGGCGGTGTTCAGCAACCAGACAGGGATAGTCGGAGACAAGGTTACCGGCTCCAAGTTGGCTGACGCTCTTGCTGATTATGGCGGGTGCTTCCCGGAACATCCGGTCGCTGTGGCTCGACAATCTCACCAACCGGTCGCTGAGCCTGTCGAAGTGACTGTCAATAAGAGCACATTCGATGAGATTTCCCGAATTCCGTTTCTTGAACCGTCTGTTCCCGGCGGCAAAATCGAGTACGGTCAGCACATAGTTGACGCCCTGATCGAGAAAGGCGTGGATGTCAGGGCTATTTTCTCTCCGGAACATGGATTTCGGGGCAATGCCGATGCAGGAGAACATGTCAGCAGCAGTGTGGACGAGAAGACCGGAGTGGAGATCATTTCCCTTTATGGTGGAGGGTCGAGGATTCCGGGCAAGGACAAGACAGACAAGTTCGATGTCTTGATTATTGACATTCAGGATGTGGGCTTGAGGTACTATACCTATTATATTACCATGCATCATCTGATGGAGGCCTGCGCCCGTGACGGTAAACATCTCATCATTCTTGACAGACCGAACCCGAACGGATTCTATGTCGATGGCCCGATTCTGGACATGAAGTTCAAGTCTGGTGTCGGCTGGCTTCCGATCACTACCGTCCACGGAATGACGCTCGGAGAGTTGGCCCTTATGATCAACGGAGAGAACTGGCTGGAGAACGGATCCTGCGACTTGACTGTGATCCCATGCCTGAACTACACCCGCCGGACCCGCTATAGCCTGATCCTGCCACCTTCGCCAAACATCAAAGACATGAGAGCGGTGTATCTATATTCATCAACCTGCTATTTTGAGGGTACGGTGGTCAGTCTCGGGCGTGGCACCTCGTTCCCGTTCGAGACCTATGGGCATCCGGCGATGACGGGATATTCATTCTCCTTCATTCCGAGGAGCCTCTCCGGCGCCAAGAGTCCGCAGTTTGTGGATGAAGTGTGCCATGGAGTCGACCTTCGCCACAAGCCGCTCGCCGACATCTGGGCGGAAAAGATCAACCTTGAATATGTCATTGATGCCTACCGTAATCTGAATATGTGCGATAAGTTCTTCGGAAAGAACAACTTCTTTGAGCTCCTCGCCGGCGTTGACTGGTTCCGCTCGATGATAGAGTCCGGTTCCACTTCATCCGAAATCGCCGCTCGCTGGGCCTCCGATGTCGAAACATTCAAAACCCTCCGCACTCCATACCTCTTGTACGAAGAGTAAATATGCGTGATTTGCGTCCAGCCTGTCGAAGCGACTCCTTAAGAATGTAGATCAGTCTTTCTACAAACGTACCGCATGTGAAACGTATGTCGGCGCCGATGTCGCACCATTGAATATCTCTGTTCGGAACCGTCCGGGCGGCATCTCCCGTGAGAAAAGGGGTGTCACTCCTAGTAATAAATAGGTTTTTGCCTGTTTTTCGACGATTTCTTGCAGAAAAATCTTGTTTATGAAAAATTAAACCCATATATTTGTCGTTGTGTTATGGAGTACCCCTTGCCAGGGGCTTGTAAACATATTTATTACTAGGAGTAACATGTTTAACATTTTATTAACTAATTATCCTTTATGAAAAAGTTTTTTAGATTGGTTTCGATGTTAGCCGTAGCAGGGCTGACATTCGCGTACACCAGCTGTACGGACTACTCTGAGGACATCAACAAGGTTGACGGCCGTGTTGACAATCTGCAGAGCCAGTTCGACGCTTTCAAGAGTGCGACGGACGAGTCTATCAAGAAGATCGATGGCTTGATTGCCGACCTTCAGAAGACCGTCGCCACGCTTGAGACAAAGGAGGACCACGAGAAGGATGTTGATGCTCTCAACAAACTTATTGAAGGTCTTAAGTCTGACGCCACGGCTTTGGCCGGAAGGGTTACCGCCATTGAGAAGGATCTTCCTAACTATGTTAAGAAGGCCGATCTCAATGCTTTGATTGAGAGCTACCTGAAAGTGGCTGATAACAACAGCGTGATTGGTCAAATCAAGGGTCGTCTTGATGTTATCGAGGGCAAACTTAATCCTCTTGCCGCCAAGTATGACTCTGAACTTAAGATCTCTGAGATCATAGGCAAGATTGATGCTGTAAAGGCCACCGCTGATGACGCAAGCCAGAAAGTTGGTGTCCTCCGCACCGATGTGGACGTTCTCCAGAAGGCACTTGAGGGTTACACCAGTGCAGGTGCTATCAAGACCAAGTTTGAGGCTGTTGATGCAGAAGTTGCAAAGAAACTCAACATCGCTGATTTCAAGACTGAGCTTGACAAGTATTTCCAGGGCGAGTTTGATGAGGCTTTCAAGGCTGCCATCAAGATTTCCTGCGAGAATAAGGATGGTGAAGTTTACAAAGCCATCTATGCTGCTCTCAATCCTGCTGTAACGGCTCTTGAAACCAAGATCTCTAATCTTGACACCAAGATCAATGATGTTCTCGGTATCGTTCTGAACCGCATCCAGAGCATCGTGTTCGTCCCTGAGTACGATGACATGAACGCTACTCTCCACTACTATCATATCGGTACTGCTCTTGCTTCCGGTACGGCGAAGGAGAAGATTGTTGACGCTACATTCGAGATTTATCCTGCCAAGCTCGCCAAGAGCATCAAGAAGGAGGACGTTTCTGTTGTCGCCGTCGCTGTTGGCACCCGTGCCAATGCCGCTGTTGAGGGTGAGATCGTTGCTTTCGACGTTCAGGACAATGGCCGTGTGAATGTTTCTGTCAAGTTCGGTAAGGACGTTAACTTTGACCTCACTAAGAAGGACAAGGTTCAGTTCGCCATCTCTCTGCGTGTTAAGGAAGACACCAAGACGACAATTGATGGTAAGGAAGTTGAGACCGGCAATTATGTTGAGTCCGCTTTCGTAGGTGCCAAGTACTGCCCTGACAGTGACCTTACCGGCAAGTTCGGTATCGTCAAGCTTTCCAGCCAGACCGAGATTAAGCCATCCGAACTTTCCACTGAAAAGCAGTGGTCAGACGCTCCGGCCGCTTGGAACCCATTCGATGGTTACGAGTTCGCCGTTATGGTTGGTGCTAAGTGGCTCAGCCTTGAGGAAGCCGCTAAAGTTTTCTTCGTTGATGTGAAGAACATCACTCCTTCTATTAAGAATACAGCTTCTTTTGCCCCTGCTAATGATAGAAAGGAATTCTTCGTTTACGCTGCTACTGGCAAAGATAAGTCTCTTGCTGATTTCAACACTGAAATGGTTGGAGAAAAGGTCAAGGCTAATCTTGCGAAAGCTGTTGGTTCAGTTTGTATGAATAAGGTTGAGGCTACTGTTCTTGGATCCAAGTTCTTCGATAAGACTATTTCTTATAAGATTGTTAGAAGAAGGTTCGTTATGCAGATTGAGCCTGCTCAGGTTAAGTGGTCATACGCTAATGCGGTTAAGCTCTCTTCTGCCAAGACCACTACTGCCGCTTACGACAAGCCTATCGACGGGGCTTTTGACAAGCAGTTCAAGGAACTCTTTGTTACCATCCCTGACAAAGAGAAGTATAAGGACCTTAACATTGAGGATGTTGTAACCGGTATTACACCTACTACAGAGCATAAGCTGAATGGTGCCGCAGCTCCAGCTGGTCTTGCTCTTAAAGTTGACCCGGTTGCTGTCATTAAGGATCACATTGCTCGTGTTGAAGTTACAGGTTATGCATTTGGAAAGGCTGGTAAAGAAAATAAGTATGAGTTCCACAACGTGTATGCCAACGATCCTACTTTCACAGATGTTGATGTGACATTCACCCTTACCCTCGGTCCACTTCCTAACCCGGCTAAGGTTAACGTCACTGAACAGAAGATTGCCTACGAGCCAGCGGTTGTTCTTCACGAAGTTGCTGAAACAGAGACTATCAACAGGGCATTCGAACAGGAGACCGTTAAAGATTTCTTCAAGGATCTTGCTGAATTCAAGGCTGATCTCCTTACTGGCGCAGAGACTATAGTTAAATCTCAGCGTACCAGTGTAAAACCTGCTGTTAACTGCTCTGCCTATACTTACTTCAGAGTTACTGACAGAGTACTCGCTTCCACTCCTTACATCAGACTTTCACAGGCTGACCTTACTTCTTACAATGACACATACGCATTCGAGACCAAGGTTGACACATGGTACGGTGTAGCTTACAGCTTCGCCACCACCGCTTCTCTTGTTAAGCCAGTTTACAGCCTTATCTATCACGAGGATCTTGTAGACATGACTCAGGAGATACCTACTGTCAAGATCGCTGGTACAAAGGCAAGCGGTACTTATGAGATCAATACCGATGACCTCAGCAAGTACTTTGGAGTTGAGAAGTGCAATGCTTCTGTTGCCAATTACCTCAAGATCAAGTATGAGTATGTAACTCCTCTTGCGAATGCCGAGTGGATCAACAAGGGATACGAGAACATACCAGCCATCCCTGCCGAGCTTGACGGTGCCGCTGGCGATATTATGGCAGATGGTAGCCTTGCGGTTCGTGACATTGTATGGGGCAACTTTACCGCCCGTGACATGGTTGTCAAGGCTATCCTTAGCTGCAACGGTGTTGAGGTCAACTCTCTCAACCTTAAGTTGACGATCGAGGATCCTATTGCAGAAGTTTCAATTGAGGACATCGCTGTTAAGCGTGATCCGTACGCTGATGTTCATGTCAACCTTTGGAAGACAACGACTGTCAAGTCTATCCTTTCTGATGCGAACCAGGTTGATCAGACAGCCGCTACAAAGGCTGCTATGTGGAAATGGAATGCAGATGTCGCTTACGGTCTTGATCTCACCTACGATACAAAGTACACCGTATTCGTTAATGGTAAGGACGTAACCTCTCAGTTCCCTGCGTCTAAGCTTGAGTTCAGACCTGCGGATGGTGTCATCATCTACCATAAGGATGCCGCACATCAGGTCAATGATGTCATCGTTGAGCTGACAGCCCATCTGACTCACAAGTTCAACTACAACAACAAGAACGCTGAGGAGATTCATAAGGATACCTACAAGTTCAGGGTAGTGATTTCTGAGTAATTTCTTATAATTAGCATACTTAATGAGGGGATGCCGCGAAGCGACATCCCCTTTTTTGCGTCATAATGCGTCATGATGTCAAGTTAAAAACAAAAACCGAAGCGAGGTTCTCACCCGGCTTCGGCTTATCTTATTCAATACTTATGAAATAACTATTGAGTCAGTTTTTGGTTTATGAGTAAAAATATTTATGTCGATTGACAAATATACCATTTCCGTGCCAAACTCATCGTTCGCGATGTAAATTAGATCATAAACCATATTCCCGTTTCAACCAGAGGTCGGACAGCGGGTCAAGAATGTAGATTTTGCCTCTGTTTTTCTCGATACCCCCTTCCGGTGGAGAAACTTTAGCGCATCGGTTTGCTGCCTGGGACACTTTAGGTCTCTCATTTGTCATGGCTTTCGGTGGAGAAACTTTAGCGCATCGGTTTGCTGCCCTGCGTCTGTGACGGATTATCTACTTGACCTTGATGGAGTTGAGGAGGTCGAGTCTGCCGGTGTCTATCAGGTGGATGATCAGCTCGCCGAAGAGGGTGTTCTGCCAGGCGAACCAGGCGCGTGTGAACTTGCTTGCGTCGTCCTTATAGAAGGATTCGTGCATGAAGCCGGTGCCGGCGTCGGTCTTCATCAGGGTCTCCACGCACCATTTGATCTCCTTGTCATCCTGGGACGTGAATGCCTTCATCATGATGCTCATAGGCCATATGTAGTCGTAGCCGATGTGCGGGCCGCCGATTCCCTCGCCGGCCTTGCCTTTGAAGAAATATGGATTGTCATCGCTCCAGACAAACCTGCGGGTGTTCTGGTAGATCGGATCGTTCACATCAATGTCTCCGAGATAGGCCATTGACAGGAGGCTCGGAACGTTGGAGTCGTCCATCAGAAGCCTGTTGCCGAAACCATCCACCTCAAAGGCGAAGATCTTGCCGTACTTAGGGTGATCCACGATGGCATATTCATAAAGAGCCTTCTCCACTTCGGCGGCGAGGTCGAGGCATTCCTTCGCGAGTTTCTTGTTGTGATTAACATCCGTGAGGATCTCGGCTGCCTTGCGCAATGAGGTGACGGCGAAGAAGTTGGACGGAACGAGGAACTCGAAGATCGTCGCGTCATCCGACGGACGGAATGCCGAGGCGATCAGACCCACCGGCTTGACAGGGTTGCCGCGGCCGTCATTGGACTTGGTGTCGAACTGGCGGTCGGTCTTGCGGGCGAACCGGTAAGGGCCCGGGCCGTCCTTGCGCTGCTGCTCCTTAAAGGTCTTGAGAGTGGCCTGGATGGACTTGAGCCATGTCTCGCCGAACACGGAATCGTCGCCGGTTACCTTCCAGTACTGGTAGGCCAGGCGGATTGGGTAGCAGTGTGAGTCGATCTCCCATTTGCGCTCGTGGTCGTAAGGGTTCATGTCGGTGAGGTCCGAATCCCACTCGCTGCCCGTCGGGCCGTCGTTGAAGGCGTTGGCGTAAGGGTCGATGCAGATCAGCGAGAACTGGCAGTTGATCACGCCTGCGAGCATATTCCTAAGATGCTCATCCTCGTTGGCAAGCTGGATGTAAGGCCAGACCTGCGCTCCGGAGTCCCTAAGCCACATGGCGTGGATGTCACCGGTGTAAACGAAGGTCCTGAAGTTGCCGTCGTCATCCTTGCCGGAGTGGACTGTGGTGTCCAGGGTGTTCGGGTAGCAGTTGGCGAACATCCAGGCGAGGCGGGGGTTCGTCAGGATGCCCTGCATCTGGGCGATCTTGTTCTCGACTGCCTCGGAGCGGAAAAGTCTCTTTTCAGGAGCCGGACGCTGCGACTCGTAGGTTTTGGTGTTGCTCGTGGCGGTCGCTTTGACAGGCTCGGCGGCCAGACTGGTTGGCTCGGCGGCCATACTGGTTGGCTCAGCGACCATACTGGTTGGCTCAGCGGCCATACTGGTTGGCTCGGCGACCATACTGGTTGGCTCAGCGGCCGGTTGGTGATCCTGCCGAACCACATCGGCCGGTGCCTGGGCTTGTGTCAAAGTACCTGAGAGCAGAAAAATGGCCGAAGCCAGAAGCAGTGTGCGTTTCATAATTTATTGTTCATTAGTGTATGAATATGGTCTGTCCTCCTTTGCGGTTCCTCTCACCGTGTCAGGCTCGGACCCTACAAGATAAACAATATTCGCTCCTTCTGCAAGGTCTTCATGGCGGAAATAGTTCCGGCTCCACTCTTTCCCGTTGATTCTCACGCCTTTGACGTAGAAGTTGTCTTTGGAATTCTCCGGGGCTTCAAGCGAGACGACGCTTCCGTCAGGCCGTGTGATGACCGCTTTCCTGAACAGAGGTGTGCCGATGGCATATTCATTGGACCCCGGGCAGACAGGGTAGAATCCGAGGGCGGAGAAGACGTACCAGGCGGATGTCTGGCCGTTGTCCTCGTCGCCGCAGTAGCCGTCGAAGTTGGAGTTGTAGAACTTGTCCATCACCTCGCGGATCCGCTGCTGCGCCTTCCAAGGCTGGCCGCACCAGTCGTAAAGGTAGAGCATATGCTGGATCGGCTGGTTGCCGTGGGCGTAATTCCCCATATTCATAACCTGCATTTCCCTGATCTCGTGGATAGGGAAGCCGTAGTAGCTGTCATCGAAGAGCGGAGGGATTGTGAATATGCTGTCGAGCATCCCGGCGAAGACCTCGTCCCCTCCCATCAGGTCGATCAGACCCTGCGGGTCGTGGAACACTGACCATGTGTAGTGCAGGCTGTTGCCTTCCGTGAAGTTACCGCCCCATTTCAGAGGGCTGAACGGCCTCTCGAATGCTCCGTCAGCCTTCTTTCCGACCATCAACTTGTACTCCGGATCGTAGAGGTTCTTGTAATTAAGCGCGGCCTTGGCGTAGGGGGCGAGTTCCTCATCGCCGCGTCCCAAGGCCTTGCCGAATTGGTAGATGCACCAGTCGTTGTAGGAATATTCAAGCGTCCTGGCGGCGTTCTCGTTGATGCCTACGTCGCAAGGGACATAGCCGAGGCTGTCGTAATATTCCCAGCCGAGTCTGCCTGTCGAACTGACCTCCGGATGGACGGCGTGGGCTCCGTGGGTGACGGCCTTCCAAAGCTCGTCGGTGTCATAGCCGCGCAGCCCCTTGAGCCAGGCGTCGGCGACCACTGATGCTGAATTGTTTCCGACCATACATCCCCTGTGTCCCGGGCTGGACCATTCCGGCAGGAATCCGCTCTCTTTCCAGGTGTTCACCAGCCCTTCCTGCATCTTCACGCTCTCGTCCGGATAGACAAGGTTCAGCAGCGGGAACAGGCATCTGAATGTGTCCCAGAAACCGGTGTCACCGAACAGATAGCCCTTGTGGACGGCTCCGTCGTAAGGGCTGTAATGTACCCTTTCGCCGTCCGCGTTGATCTCGGACAGATCACGTGGGAACAGGACCGACCTGTAAAGGCAGGAATAGAATGTGCGCAGATTGTCGAGATTGTCATCCTCCACTGCGATGCGGCCCAGAACCTCGTTCCATCTTGCTCGCCCGGCCTCGGCTATCTCGTCCAACGTTCTGTCGCCCAGTTCTTTGAGATTGATTTCCGCCTGCTCCTGGCTGATGAATGAGGACGCGACCTTGAGGTTGACCTTCTGACCTTTCACCGTCTTGAATCCGACCATAGCGATGTGTCCGTCAACGGTTTGTGTCTCGAATGGAGTGTCGGAAACCACCACGAACCAGTTTCGGAAATTCTCAGTCACGCCGCCGTGGTTTGCGGTCGAGTAGCCTACGATCATATTCCTGTCACCTATGACTTCGGCATTGCCGCCGCTGTAGGCATCGACCACGAGGTAGGACATCTCCTTTTCAGGGTAGGTGAGTCTGAACGCCGCCGCCCTTTCGGTAGGGGCGAGTTCGGCAACCACATCGTGTTCAGCGAGATAGACCTGATAGTAGTAAGGCTTCACGGTCTCCGCCTTGTGCGAGAACCAGCTCTGCCGCCCCTCCTCGTCATAAACCGGACCTGTGGTCACAGGCATGATCGAGAACGAGCCGTAGTCGTTGATCCACGGACTCGGCTGGTGGGTCTGCTTCAAACCTCTGATCTTGGTCGCTGAATATGTGTATGTCCATCCGTCCCCGTTGCGTCCGGTCTGAGGTGTCCAGAAGTTCATTCCCCACGGCAAGGCGATCGCCGGGTAGGTGTTGCCTGTCGAAAGTTCGTAAGTGGAGGCCGTGCCCATCAGCGGGTTCACATAGTCCACAGGATCCTCCATCCTCATTTTCTCCGGAGATCCGCACGCCGCGGCTATCAAGGCCGCAGCCAAAAATATTGATTTTTTCTTCATCAGTTCTGAATATTTCCGCTAAGATACATCAATTTCCATTGGTTCGGAATAGTTCCACCGTCTTGTTCCACTTTATGACTTCCAGGTGTGAAAATACGCGCACACCTAAAACATCATCCCCTTGATGACAAGCGAGTTGCGCTTCCAGGTGCGAGCATATTCGCACACCTGAGAGTCGTTGGCTTCGGTACAGGTCGTTCTATTCGTGTTTATGACTTCCAGGTGTGAAAATACTCGCACACCTAAAACATCATCCACTTGATGACAAGCGAGTAGCGCTTCCAGGTGCGAGCATATTCGCACACCTGAGCGTTACTGGCGTAATATGGAATGATATATATATCAAGGCCGCAGCCAAAAGAATAGACTATGCTCGCATATTCATTTTAGTAATCCTTAGAAATGCAACTTGTTTTTTCAATATCACTTAGGTTTGTTTGAACAGTCTATAGAAAATTTTTAGTACTTTGTCTTGCAAGGTATTTAAAATTATTTATATCTTTGCATTGTAAAAATGGTTGCAAAACAAGGTCTGGGGCGGACGATGAAGTTTAAGCCGCAGAACAAGATAATGAAAATTAAATAGTTAAGATGAAAAAAGTTGTGAATGTCAGTGTTGGAGGCCGGAGTTTTTCTCTGGATGAGGATGCCTACGCAAGGCTTCTTACTTATTTTGATCACTTCAAAGCCCGTCTTGACCGTGACACACAGTCGGCAAAGGAAGAGGTGATGGCCGATCTGGAGAACCGGATCGCGGAGCTGTTCGATCAGGGAACCGGCGGGGCTTCCTACCGGGTTGTCAATCTGGCTCTTGTCACGAAAGTGGTCGAGCAGCTCGGAATGCCGGACGGCTCCATGGAACATGAGACGGGAGCGAGCAGCCAAGGACAGAACCAAGAAAGCGGGAAGGAAGATGAATATCCAAGGTCCGGATCAGGCGTGGATTTCACCTATAACGGTGCCCAGGGAACATCCCGCCGGAGGCTTTTCCGTGACTTGGACAACAAGACCATCGGGGGAGTGTGCGCCGGACTGGCAGCGTTCCTCAATGTGGACCTTACGATTGTCAGGATCGTGTCCCTTCTGACATTGTTGCTTTGGGGAACCGGTTTCCTGGTTTACATTGTCCTGTGGATAGTGGTTCCTATAGCCAAGACCCCGGCGGAAAAATGTATGATGCATGGCCTCGAGCCGACGGCCGAGAATATGGCGAGATTCAGCCAAGGGAGGAGCGGTTATGGAAAATAGCGCCGACAATGTACGCTCCCAGATGCGCAAGGGAGTCCTTGAATATTGCATACTCAGCATTCTGGCGCGCAAGGAGGCCTACGCTTCCTCGATTCTGGATGATTTGAAATCAGCGAATATGATCGTGGTCGAGGGGACGCTTTACCCGCTTCTGATCCGTCAGAAGAACCAGGGCCTGCTTTCCTACCGATGGGAGGAATCCACGCAGGGGCCGCCGAGGAAATATTACTGCATCACCGAGAAAGGTCGTCAGCAACTTAGGGAGATGGATCAGGCCTGGCAGGAGATCGTGGAAACCATCGAGACAATAAAACAATGAATATGAAGCGTCTGCTTCCTAATATATTGAAAGACAATGAAACAAGTTGAATATGTCAGCATAGGCGGCTATGTGTTCTCTTTGGAGGACAGCGCCAGTCACGCCGCCAAGGAATATCTTGACCAGCTCGAAGCTTTCTATTCCAGGAAAGAGAGCGGAGCGGAGGTCATGGAAGGGATTGAGGAACGCATGGCTGAGCTCCTTCTGGAGAAAAGCGGTAAGGGAGGTGTCGTTACTCTCGCTATGGTAAGTGATGTAATCTCAGTCCTTGGCCGCCCGGAGACCATAGAGGAGGAAACCTCGGATGCTCCAGACATCTCCGGAGCTTCGAGGGTTGGTGAGTCTGGCCGAACCACCAGCCCGGACACCGAGCCAGCCGAAGCGTCAGATTGTACGTCAAAAAACTCGAACAAAACCGCATCACGGCCTCGCCGCAGACTCTACCGCGACCCTGCCAATGGAAAACTGGCCGGAGTCTGCAGTGGCCTTGCCACTTACTTCAATGTGGATCCTGCAATATTCAGAATCCTGTTTGTCGTCCTGACCTTGTTGGGCGTGCTGAATTTCAGATTCTGGCTGTTGGAGCCATGGATACATATTTCCATTCCCCTGGTTTACATCGTCCTGTGGATATGCATGCCGGCCGTGAAGACGGTACGTCAGCGTGATGAACTAAGAGGCGAGGGTGGTACGGTCGATGACATCAGTGAGCGTGTCCGCAACACTCCCCGTGAGGAACCAAGAACGAGAGATTCGCAAACCTGGAAAAACATCAGCAGGATGTTTTCCGTCATATTCGGAGTTTTCCTCCTCCTCGCCGGAGTCGCCGGCATAGCGTTCCTATGCTCATTCTGGTGGGGTGGTGAGATCCTCGGCAACAGTTTCTTCTACAACAAATTCATAGAGCACATCGCCATTGAGGCTCCGGAAGTCCTGTCCTTCATCTCTGCTCCTATTGTGATGGTCTCCGCCATCCTCGTGATAGCCATTCCGCTCTTCATCATGCTCTACGGAGGTGTCATGCTGATCTTTGGCCTTAAATCCCCGAAATGGCACCCAGGCCTCATCCTGTTTGTCATCTGGCTGATAATCCTTGTCGCCCTCTCCGTCTCCTCCCTCATGACCTTCGCCGTAATAGATTGAACCCCATAAGTTTAATATTGATAATGTACACCAGACCGGGCAACCTGTGAAGGCTGCCCGGCCTGGAATTTTCTTATTCAATATCCAATCCTTTTCTTCCTGTTGTTCCAGGCACAGTTCCTCCTCCGTCTTTTACAATGTCTCAACAAAGCTATGTCTCTATGCTCTATCTCTAGGCGCAGTTCCTCCTCCGTAGGAAGATAGGTTAGATATTTCGCCTGAAATAACTGTTTGTGTTCTCCATATCTTTCCCTCCAAAATCAAAACTGTTATCTCGGATGTTATTGGTTGGTTGTCTGATTACTGATTCAAGTCATGAAGATACGCAATTCCACCATATTTAGTGAAATGTAAAAAATAACCTGAATCACTTTAAATTTGCAATATATTGATGTTCATGGTGATTCTATGTGTCCAATTTTATCGATCGATGCAACTTGTTTTTTCAACATTACTTAAGGGCATTATCCGCAAAGAATGCCAATCATTTACAAACCACGGACACGATAAAACGCCACCAACGGTATTCAATCCACTATCACTGTGGCTGACCCTCCCTCGGGATATGGGGGTCAGCCACACAGTATGGCCTCCCAGCATTACCAGAGCCATTCTTGCGTGCCTGTGGCTTGCACAGGGTTTGCACAAGGCTCAAAAAAAATCAAAACAGCAGAGCCGTTCTATGATGTTAGGGTGATTCTATGTATTCAATCTTATCGATCGATGCAACTTCTTTTTTCAACATTACTTATAGGAGGCGTATTCCACCTTTTGATCGCCTAAAGGAGGAATATTCATGGATGATCCGGCTACAGCATGGACTTCAATGTCGAGATCAGATTGCCGTGAAAGAGGAAGTCTTCGCGGAATTCGTAGGTGCCGTCCTTGTGGACAAGGACGTAGGCGGGGATGCCGTAGATCTTGAATTTATTGTGGGCGATTTCATCCCACTGCTCTTTGCTCAGGCGGTAATGCACGCCCTTGATGTCCTGGATCCTTTTCTGATACTCGGCGTACGGAGATGTCGTGTTGGCGATGTAGAGCCAGACAATCTCGTCGCTGTTCAGTTCTTTGGACTTGTAAGGCTCGATGGCGTTCATTGCCATCGCGCACGGGCCGCACCATGTGTTCCAGAAGTCCACGAGGACGATCTTCCCCTTGTATGGGGCGATGATTTCGTCAAACAGCTTGTCTCCCGGGCTCTCAGGAGTGTCCTTGAATCCGAATTTGTGGCTGTCGATCTTTCTGGCTTCCGCCAATTCGGAATACATGCTTCCCAGAATCGCTGCGGCCAAAGGATGGCAATTTGATGTGATTCCTTTTAGTTCCTCTTCCGTCATGCTTCCCGCCTTGATTCTTGGAATATACACCAGGTCGGCATCCTTAAGGTCGTAGAGTAGTTTCCCGCGGTCTCCAAGCACGGACTCCCAGTCTGAGTCTGAGTCATTCACGCCGTAGATGAGATATTCCGCATTGCCTCCTTCAAGCAGCCTTGGATCAGTCATGTCGAACAAAGAGTCGATTTCAGACAACAGAGCAGGAGGAAGATTGGTGAACTTGAACGGAATATCCCCGTCCTTGACCTTGTGGACAGTTCTGTAGTTTCTTTTTCTGAGATAGTAAGCATTCCCGAAAGCCATTACTGTCTCGTTCTTGATTTGGTACTCGTAATACTCTTTGACACTCAATGGAATATCTTTGGACTCCAGGTCGCTCATGATTTTGCGATATTTTTCCTTGATTTTCCTGACATATTCCTCATCGCTCGCTTTGTAGTCCGTCAGGTCGCTGTACCAGACGTCCATGCTTGGCGGATTGCGCAGTCTCTCGTTGTTCGCGTAGTTGTTGAACGCAGCATAATAGCCGTCGGCGTGGATTTTTGACACCGTCTGCAGTTTGTGATTCGGGAAATGTGTGTTCCTGACTCTCGCGGCATCGCTGAAAGGGTTCACATAGACATTGACGGTCTCTCCAGGAGTGAGCAGCAGAAGAGTCTCCACTTTAGTTGTGAAGGTGAACGCGCTCGAAGGTCCGCAGATGTCGAATGTGAATGTGGCGGTGTGGGTCAGGGTGTCAATTTCCTGTTCCATGTCCAAACGTTGCTGCAACAATCGATTCACGACCAGATTCACACTTTTGACAAGTCTCTCGCTTCCGGCGGGATAATGAAACACTACGGTCGTCTTTCCTGCTGTGAACTGTGGGTCGGGAAGTGGAGTGTTTCTGTCAGGGAAAGTCTTTAGTTCATCGGGCAACTCCTTGAACTGTCTAACGGTTTGCCTGCCTGTCAGATCTATTCCGAATAGTTTGAATCCATCTTTTGCTTCGGATTCAATGAAATCGATTGACTTTGTCCCCTTTGGTACCGGCGGAAACACAAGCGCGAATGAGTCCCTTCCATTCTCCGGCATGAAGTGCTTCTTCCCGGGAGTGAGGCAGCCGGAATAACCTTTCATCCGCAGTTTTTCCCCGTCCTTGGCAACGATGTAGGATGATGTGTCGATCCTGATCCAATATTTAGGACGAAACTTCGCGCTGAAATGAATTGTAGTGGAAGAGTCCGTCAACACTATGCGTCTTACGTCCAGGGTTCGCCCAGGACTGTATAGGTCAACGACAGGGTAGTCCAGTACAGTCGTGTCATTGGTTTTCGCATCGGTGGCGACACTTCTCCTGCCCGCGCCGCAGGACGCGAGTACAATGGCCAGAATGATGGTGGTGGCGATCACCACAAAGGAACGGTTATGATTCATGAATATTTATGTTGTTTCTTGGCAAGATTGTCTTGGACTATAAATATACGAGTTCTTCCTTGATAATGAAAAATGATGGTGACTAAAATTGTCTTTTTAGTCACCATCATCATATTCAGCTGTCACCTCAAGAGACTGAGGTGGGATATTCATTAAAAGAACTCCTCAGTGTTCTTGTCGAGGTTGTCGGAGTGGTCTTCGGTGTTGGCGTTGAAGTCGTTCTTCGGGCCGAAGTTCCTGTGGCCGCCGTTCCTGCGGTCGTCGCCGTTTCTGCGGTCTCCACCACGGTCGTAGCCGCGGCGGTCATCGCCGTTTCTGCGGTCGAAGCCTCCGTTCCTGCGGTCACCGTTGCGACGGTCGTCTCCGCCATTCCTGCGGTCAAAGCCGTTCCTGCGGTCTCCGCCACGGTCGTTGCCTCCGCGTGGACGACGCTCCGGCTCTACGTAGCCTTCCGGCTTCGGAGTGAGGGCGCGCATCGAGAGTCTCATCTTGCCTGTCTTGGCATCGATCTCAAGGAGTTTCACGTCAACTTCCTGACCAACTGTAAGGACATCCTCGACATTCTCGGTCTTGTTCCAAGCGATTTCGGACACGTGGAGAAGGCCTTCCTTGCCAGGGAGAATCTCGACAAAAGCTCCGAACTCAAGGATAGAGACAACCTTTCCATGGTAGGTCTGGCCGACCTCAGGAACGGCGCAGATGCTCTGGATCCAGTCGTAAGCTTTCTGCATGGCTTCAGCATCGTTTGTGGCGATGTCCACAACACCCTTGCCGTCGATCTCATCGATGGAGATGACAGCTCCGGTCTCTGCCTGGATCTTCTGGATGGTCTCGCCACCCTTTCCGATGACAGCACCGATAAAGTCCTTGTCAATCTCGAAGGATTTGATTCTCGGAACGAACGGCTTGTAGTCCTCGCGAGGTTTGTCGATGCACTTCATCATCTCACCCATGATGTGCATTCTGCCTTCGTGGGCCTGCTGGAGAGCCTTCGCGAGAACCTCGTATGAAAGACCGTCAACCTTGATATCCATCTGGGTCGCGGTGATACCGTCCTTGGTGCCGGCAACCTTGAAATCCATGTCACCGAGGTGATCCTCGTCGCCGAGAATGTCGGTCAGGATGGCGTAGCGGCCGTTAGGATTCTTCTCGTCGGTGATGAGACCCATGGCAACACCGGCAACCGGCTTGCTGATCTGAACACCGGCGTCCATAAGGGCGAGGCAGCCGCCGCAGATCGAAGCCTGTGATGATGATCCGTTGGACTCAAGAATATCAGAAACCACGCGTACAGCGTAAGGGAACTCCGGAGCCTTTGGCATGACGGCCTTGAGAGCTCTGAATGCCAGGTTTCCGTGACCAACTTCACGACGGCCTACGCCTCTCTGGGCCTTGGCCTCACCGGTGGCGAACGGAGGGAAGTTATAGTGGAGGACGAACTGCTGGGTCTCCTGCACGAGAACCTCGTCCATCTCCTTCATGTCCATCTTTGTTCCGAGGGTGACGGAGGCAAGGGCCTGGGTCTCACCACGGGTGAATATCGCTGAGCCGTGAGCGCAAGGCAGACAGTCAACCTCGCACCAGATAGGACGTACCTGGGTGGTCTGACGACCGTCCACGCGAAGCCCCTCGTCGAGAACAAGGTTTCTGAGAGCCTCTCTCTGCTCGTGGCCGAAATAACGGTTGATCATCATCTTCTTTGCGGCCTGCTCTTCCTCGCTCAGACCAAGAGACTCGACGCACTCCTTCTTGATGGCCTCGAAACCGTCCTCTCTCTCGTGCTTAGGCCTTGCGGACTTGGCGAGAGCGTAGCACTTGTCGTAGGCGAAGTCGTGGATCTTCTTCCTGAGATCCTCGTCCTCCTCGTCGTGAGGGTAGTCTCTCTTGACATCCTTGCCAAGCTCCTTGTTGAGCTCTTTCTGGATGCGGCAGTGCTTCTTGATCTCCTCGTGGGCGAACTTGATGGACTCAAGCATGACCTCCTCGGAAACCTCCTTCATCTCACCTTCGACCATCATGATGTTCTCTTCCGTTGCGGCCACCATAAGCTCAAGGTCGGCTTTCTCGGTCTCGCTGAACGTAGGGTTGATCTTGAACTCTCCGTCGATCCTTGCGACACGTACCTCGGAAATAGGCCCGAGGAAAGGAAGGTCGCTGGCAGCCAGGGCGGCTGAAGCGGCGAGCCCTGCAAGTGCGTCAGGCTGGATGTCTTTTTCGGCTGAAATCAGCCAGATGTTGACGAAAACCGCGAGGTGAAAATCCTCTGGGAACAGAGGCCTGAGTGCCCTGTCGACAAGGCGTGAGATAAGAATCTCATAATCAGAGGCCTTGCCCTCTCTCTTCATGAATCCGCCCGGAAAACGTCCAGCGGAATAGAATTTTTCCTTGTAGTCCACCTGAAGTGGAAGGAAGTCTGTGTCTTCTGCTGCTTCTTTAGCGCAGGTCACTGTGGCCAGGAGCATCGTGCCTCCCATCTTGACCACCGCCGAACCGTCTGCCTGCTTGGCAACTTTGCCGGTTTCGATCTCGATCACCCGACCGTCGGATAATTCGATCTTCTTTGTGATGATGTTCATTTTACTGTTTTTACCGCGTGTCCTCAACAAAATATATCTGAAAACTTCAGCGTCTTTCTAATCCTAAAAACCGCTTATGCCAACATAAGTGGTTGTCTTCGAGTTTGTTTGGAAGTTGTTATGATTCATCTGTACGATGCTTGCCGTCTCAAAAGGATATTTTGGCAAAACGACTTCCTAAATAAAAAAGGGACGGCAGCGTCATAAAGCGCGGCCAATCCCTTTTCTGTTCCTATCGTAAAGTTATCGACGGAGACCGAGCTCCTTGACGATCTTTCTGTATCTCTCGATGTCGATCTTCTGGAGGTAGTCCAGAAGCTGACGCCTCTTGCCTACGAGACGGAGAAGGGAACGACGGGTGACAACATCCTTCTTGTTCTTCTTCACATGCTCTGTGAGGTGATTGATACGGTAGGAAAATAAAGCAACTTGACTCTCTGGTGAGCCGGTGTCTGTATTAGACTTTCCGTACTTAGCGAAAATCTCTTGCTTCTTGTCGGCTTGTAAATACTCTGCCATTTTCGCAAAAAATTTTGTTGATGATTAATAACGTCTTCTTCCCCGCACCCTGCGGAAAAGCGTGCAAAGATAGACATAATTTTCAGATAATCAAAATATTTTCTGAATATTCATGCTCGGCAAAGTCGGAAACGCATGTTCAATCCAAATCGTAGGAAGTATGTTTCACCGTTTCCGTCTGTTTGAACTTGCCTATTCGCCAGTAAACGGAAATGTAAATCTTTCTTCCGGTCCTCTGGATCCATGATTCTTGCAGGAAATCGTGGGAACTCAGAGTCGATTTGCGGTGCGAGCGGCTGTGCAGCGCGTCCTCGACACCGATGGTGCCTCCGAAGTGCGCTTTTTCCCAGTATCTGGAGATGGAGATATCCATGAGAGGTTCTGGCCTCAGGGATTTTGACTGGGCTGACAGCCCGGCCGGGAAAATGATAAGGCTTTGGGACAGGTAGGCGAATTTCATGTTCAAAGAGGAACTTTGTGTTAGACTGAACGTGCTTATGTTGTTGGTCTCGTTTCCTGAAACTTGATAATGCGCCCTATTGTAGCTGGCCTTGAAATTTATGTTGAATATCTCCACTGGCTTGAACGCTCCTGACAACGAGATGCTTAGAACCGAGTGTTCCCCGATGTTCTCGTAGGAGGTGGTTCTGACATTTTTGTCATTGACTTTGGAGACTATCTCAATTGAGTTCGGTGTGATGCTGTAGTCTGCATTCACTGATAGATAATCAATCCATTTAGCCTTGAAATTTCTGTCGATTGATCCGGAGAAACTATGATTGATTTCTCCTTTCAAGCCGGGGTTTCCGGTTTTTATGTTGTAAGGGTCTGATGTGTCCATGTAAGGATCCAATTGATCTTGACGAGGTCTTCTGCTGCGGCAGGTGTATGATGTCCAGGCGCGGTAAACGTTCAGGAATCTCCAGGAGAGGGATAGCTGTGGGATGAAGTTGGTCTCATCGTAGTCCAGTGATTTGGAGGTGAGTAGATTGACACCTCTGTTAGTAATCCTTTCGGCATTGAAGGCCGCGCTGTAACCCAACTTCTGTTTGAATAGGCTGCCAAGTAGTACGGCGTTCGTGTAGGCGACCCCCTGCGTGTAATTCATACCTCCTGTGTCACCGTTCCAATAGGCGGTCTTGTCATCATAGTCCCGGAACATGTAGCCGGATTCAAGCAACATTCCGATCTTGCGGTTTGGCCTGAGCCGTGCCGTGACCGCGACATTTTGCTGCCTGTTACTTTTTGAGGAATGATTTACACGGTCCTCTGTGACATCGCTGAAAGTGAGTGTCTCAATGAGGTCGCTGTCAGAATTTTTCAGCGTGTACTTGATTGTGATGTCATTGCCACGCTTCCATTCATAGTTGGCTTTGAATCCAGCATTGAGCCTGAATGGAGAGAAGGAAGTTCTTTCAGAAGAAGACGAGGATGTTGTGCTTGATCCGGAGGACAAAGTCTCGGTATGGGAGCGTGAGTGCGTTTTGCTGTCAGATGTGTTGGCGCTTATGCTCGCGCTGATGTTGACCTTGTCCCTTAGCACGGAACGGAACAGGTTCATGTTCAGATTGTGCCCCCTCGAGTCACTCCTCTCGTAATCAGAACCATCCATGACACTTGTCTTATGTCCGTCGGTGTCAAAGGATGTTCTGGAATATTCATTTGTAGTGGAGGGCTCGTTTGTGTAGTTGTATGAATATCTTAACCCTATCCCGACCAAAGGAGTGTTTATCACCGCGTCGGGTGTGGTGCTGTGGCTGTTGAAAGATGTTGAATGCTCCTTGATCTGTCCCGCGGCACCGTAAGGAAGCGGCTTGCTCAGCGAGATTACCACCATCGGGGAGGAGTTGTTGTACTCGGGGGAGTTCGGAAGTATAAGTTCGATTTTTGACATGTAGTCGGCTCTGATGAAACTCATCGGGTACTGCCGGCTCTTGTTGATCATGCCGTTATCCTTGTTGTCGATGAGGATCTTGTCCAGCGGCTCGTTTCTGAACTCAAGATTTCCATCCTTGACAGACATCTTCAGCCCGGGAACCTTCGACATGAAGGCAGACATGTTCATCCTTGCGGCGTCAGGATCTGCGGACACGTCATAGACAATCCTGTCCGACTCTCTTTTGATCAGAGTCTTGGCCGAGATCCCGGCGGCATCCAGTTCCTCATTGTCTTCCTTGAGGTGTATCTTCCCCAGATCCAGTTCTCCACCTGTGCAATGAATCTTCTTGACCCAGCTTCCGCATCCGAGAAATGTGACCAGTACCTGATAGGTGCCGTCTTTGTGAACCTTGATCTCAAAATTTCCGTCACCGTCACTCGCACAAGCCCCGACCAGTTTGTTGTCCGGCCTGTAAATCCCCACATTCGCGAACTCCACAGTATTCTTTCCCTTGCCCTCAAACACACGTCCCCTTACCACTGTTTCCGCGGCCAAGGAAAAACATATTATAATGGATAGCAGAGAAATGGTCAGCCGTTTCATTTTTGAGGTCTCTTGGAGTCTTCTACAATCTTTGAATGGACAAGATCACAGAGCGATTGCACATTTGACTCATTCTAATCAGCTGTGCAAATATAATATTTATATTCATAGTATAAAAAGATTCTGATAGGAAGAGCCCTCTTGGTGGAGGATAATTCAGTACAGCCGGTAACCGCGCAGGACCCGTTGTTTGGCGAGGTGGCCGGGGCAGAGGGACTCGAGGAGGGCGTGGAACCGCGGGCCGTGGTTGGGGTGGCGGAGGTGGCAGAGCTCGTGGAGGATGACGTAGTCCCGCAGCTCGTCCGGGAGGCGCACGAGGTTGAGGTTCAGGTTGATGTTGCCTTTGCGCGAGCAGCTTCCCCAGTTCGAGGAGTTGTGCTTGACGCGGACGGAATTATATTCAAATGAATATCTTTCCGCGAGTTCCCGCAAACGCTTCGGGAGTACTTCTTTCGCTACCCTGCGAAGCTCCTCGATCTCCTCAGGAGTGGGAATATGCTCGGATCCGATTCGCTCGCGCTGCCGCTCCTGAACCTTCATGACCCAGTCTTTTTTAGCCAGGAAGAACTCCAGTCCGGCCTTGTACGGAACGAAGTAAGGGATGGTAACGGTAACGCCCCTGCGGGGATTCACACGGAGTGTCACCCTGCGGGAGCGTGCATTTTTCCGTAGGACTACCGTCCCTACATCCGGATCATCATACATTTTCTCCATTGTCGATCTCATCGGCGCCGGGAATCACGTCACAGTTGCCCTGCACGGATTTCAGGCTGATCTTTGACAAATATCTGACAGCCAGAAACAAAACAGCGGCGCTTACAATGAATATGATCACATAGATCCCAGTCGGGATCATGTCCATAAGACTCGCGTCGGCTCCCAAATCCTCGAACGCCGGAAGCTTGGAGGACAGCACGGAGACCGTGTTGTTGACACAGTGCATCAGCATCGTGAGCTTCAACGAGCCGGTCTTGTAATAGACATAGCCGAAGAAGCTGCCGAGGATGAACGCTGAGATTCCTTGCCAGAGGTTGCCGTGGATTGTGGCGAAAAAGATCGCCGAGATCGCTATCGCCAGAGCCGGATTCATTCCCCTTCTGCTGCCATCCTCTCCTGGCTCACCCTTGCGTGAATAGTTCAGAAGGCCTCTCAGCACGATACCCCTGCACATCCATTCCTCGAGCACAGGAGCGAACACGCACATGCTCAGCAGACTGACCCAAAGCGGCCCGTCGAGCAGCTGTTCCATGGTCTTGACCAAGGTTTCGTCCATGTCCGGCATCAACGCCATCAGCGGCTCAAGCATCAGGGCCAGGGCGATTGTCCCGAAAGCCATGAGGATGGCGGTAAGCGCTCCGCCTATAGGGCCGAAATGCTTGCTGTCCAACGAATAGCCTCTGTCGAATGTCGAGTTTCGCATGCTCTTGAGTCTCACATACATCAGAACAGGAATGAACTGAACAGGGTATATGATCAACATGCTGTAATAGAGCGGAAATCCCGGAGCGAAGAGCAGAAGCCCCACATTGACCAGGCTGCCGAGTATCATTCCGGCCAGAAACCAGCCCAGAACAGCGAAAACACCGGCCACGCCTGGGGTGTACCAGGCGCAGCCGGAGAAAAGGTCGTAGTTCTTCTCGACCTTGCGTGGTCTGAGAAAAGACATTACTTCTTCCAGAGAGGTGTCGGATAAACCCCCTTGTCAACGAGCTCCTGGAACTTGGCCACAACGCCCGGGCGGTCTTCCTTGTAGGTCACTCCGAACCAGTGAGAGTCAGTCGAGAGGACCTCGCACTTGTAGCCGCGCTCCTTCATCAGGATGTCAACGGCGTAAGGGATGTAATATTCCTTCTTCAATTCATTGATGTTCTGCTCCAGGAAGCTGGTGAACACTTCCTCGCTGAGCTGGAAGTAGTCAGGAGTGAAGCCCCACATATTCATTGAGCAAAGCGCCTTGCCGTCGAGTTCGACATGGGTTTCTCCGTTGACGGAGTTGTCGCCATAGACCTTTCCGTCAGCCTCTTTGCCTATGTTCAGGTGTTCGGCGATGCCGGTGAGGTGGAGATCCTTGTCGTAGTAGCAGATTCCTCTGGAGACCTTGCCATATTCAGAAAGGGTGTTGTCAAGCTCGAAGCCGACGATGCTACATGTTCCGGTGGCGCCTTCGTGAGCCCTGAGCCAGTCGCCGAGAATCCTGAAGGACTCCTTTCCGTAGTAGTCGTCACCGTTGATGACGGCGAACGGCTCGTGGATGACATCCTTTGCCATCAGCACGGCGTGGGCTGTTCCCCAAGGCTTCTGCCTCTCCGGGTTGAGGGTGAACCGGGAAGGAATCTTGTTCAGCTCCTGGATCACGAAATCAAACTCAAGAGGAGTTCCGTCCGGACAGGTGATGCCGCTGTACTTCTCTTTTACGGTCTGTTCGAACTGCTCGCGGAAATATTCCCTGACGATGTAAACGACCTTGCCGAATCCGGCATTGACCGCGTCGTAGATTGAATAGTCGATGATGGTCTCGCCGTTAGGACCGAGGCCGTCCATTTGCTTCAGGCCGCCGTAACGGCTGCCCATGCCTGCTGCAAGTACAAGAAGTGTAGGTTTCATATTTTTTGAATATTAATGATTTCAAACCGGCTTTGGAAAGTTCCCAGGAAACTTGGACTCTTTTCTCATCAGTCATGTGCCACCGGCACACTCCTTCTTCGAAAATAGATCTATCCTCGAAAATATTCTCTTAATCTGAGGCAACTTATTTTTTTTCATGTCACTTAATTTTACAAAATTAACTATTTTTGTACAAATATTGTTCTAAAGCAGTGGGAAAGTTCAAGGACATCTGGAATCAGAATTTGGATGGCAAGAACGCTGAAAGGCGCTCCTTTGTCCGCTATGCCATCTGCGTGACTGTTTTTTTCGTCATCATGGTGGGCTTTGTCAACCAGAACAACATTGTCCGTTGGATCAAGGCTGGTTTTGAGATCCGCAGTCAGGAAAGGCTGATTGAGAGGTACAGCGCCGAGATCAAGGACATGGACCGTCAGATCCACGGTCTGACCCACAGTGAAGACACTTTGGAACAGTTCGCCCGCGAGAACTTCGGGTTTGCGGAACCCGGCGATGATGTGTACGTCATAGAAAAATAATCTTACATGAATATGGACTTTCATTCTCTTCTGGCAGTGTCCCCGATCGATGGTCGCTATGCTGCCAAAACCGCATCGTTGAGACAGTATTTCAGCGAGTTCGCCTTGATTCGCAACCGTGTACGCGTGGAGGTGGAATATTTCATCGCCCTGTGCGAAATTCCTCTGCCCCAGCTCTCTGACTTCGGCGAAGGCACGGGGTTGACCCGCGATGAACTCTTCGCCCGTCTGCGTATGCTTTATCAAGCGATGACTCCGGAAGACGCCCGGAAGGTGAAGGACATCGAGAAGATCACCAACCACGATGTCAAAGCCGTTGAATACTTCATCAAGGAGAATTTCAAGGCTCTTGGAATATCCCGCTGGCAGGAGTTCGTCCACTTCGGGCTGACCTCTCAGGACATCAACAACACGTCCCAGCCGCTGATGCTCAAGGAGGCTCTTGAGAATGAATATATTCCCGCTCTGAAAGAGGTGATCTCCATTCTGGCAGCCGATGTTGAGGCTTGGAAGGATGTCCCGATGCTCGCCAGGACGCATGGTCAGCCGGCCACTCCGACAAGGCTCGGCAAGGAGTTCCAGGTGTTCGTCGCCCGTCTTGAGGAGCAGCTGAGGCAGTTCTCTCTCCTTACCTGGCCTGCCAAGTTCGGAGGGGCTACCGGCAACATGAACGCCCACAAGGTTGCCTTCCCGGACATCGACTGGCCTTCGTTCGCCGAGGGTTTCGTGGCCTCTCTGGGACTCAAGAGATCCTTCCCGACCACCCAGATCGACCACTACGACAATCTTGCCGCGATTTTCGATTGTCTGCGCCGCATCAACACGATTCTGATTGATCTATGCCGCGACATCTGGACTTACATTTCCATGGAATATTTCCATCAGCAGGTCGCCAAGAACGAGGTCGGCTCCTCGGCCATGCCTCACAAGGTCAATCCGATAGATTTCGAGAACGCCGAGGGCAATCTCGGAATGGCCGACGCCGTGCTGACGTTCCTGTCGATGAAGCTTCCGATCTCCAGACTGCAAAGGGATCTGACCGACTCCACCGTGCAGCGTAACATCGGTGTCCCTGTGGCTCACGGAATGATTGCTCTCGCCTCGTTGAAGAAAGGCCTCGGCAAGCTGATTCTGAACCGTCCGGCCATCGATGCCGAACTGCACCGTAACTGGGCCGTGGTCGCCGAGGCCATCCAGACAATCCTCCGCCGCGAGAACTACCCGAATCCGTACGAGACCCTCAAGAATCTCACCCGCACCGGCGCCGCCATTGACGAGAAGACCATCGAGGACTTCATCAGCACCCTCGATGTCGCCGACTCCGTCAAGGAAGAGCTCCGCTCCATCACTCCGTGGAACTACACCGGCTTCTGATAGATCGATCGGTCACCGAACCTGTCGGAGTGACCGGTAACAATGCTTTTAGAGTATCAGCAGAATCGCGAAGACGTAGAGCATGAACCCCTGGAAACGGAGGCGGGTTTTGGTGCTGTGGTGCAGCATCTCCTCGGTCGGGTCGTCACCGGTCATCTCCAGCAGAGTCCCGTCCGATGGGATGCGGCTGTGTGAATATTTCCGGATGAGTTGGCCGTCGTTGAACCATGTGGCTCCACCGTTCGAGCGGTTGAGGGTGACGAGCGTTTTTTTGTCAGCGAAATATGTCGAGCCGGTCAGCCGTGAATGCACCTCAGGTACGATCAAAGTCAACTTGTCGAATTGTTCCTTTGTGGAGGAGACCAGCAAAAGGGGAGTGAAGCCGGCGGCTTTAGCCCCGTCAAGAGCATTGGCTATCCTTGTCCAGAAAGCGCCGTTGGCCTTGGACGGATCATAGACCGAAACCGCAAGCACGTTGCCGTAGATGGCTTTTTCATCCTGATAGTTTCCCGATGAATCCGTGAACGAGAGCGCCGGCCTGTTGTCCTCGATTTCCGTTCCGTTGATCAGTATGGTCTCCGTGCGGACAAATGTCCAGGTCGAATCCGGAAGGTTATCCAGATCAAATGCCCCCTCCTGACCGTTTTTCTCGTAAATGATCGTGGATTTGTAGTTGCCGGAGGCATCCTCATAATCGTCACCTGCGGAAGCCAGCAGTTCACTTCCCGGGGTGAACTCGGTGTAATCCACAAGTGGGATTGTTGTCAATGAATAGACGGCGAAGATAATTATTGAGGCCGACACGATGCCGAAAGAGACATATTTCCGCTTCCTGTTTTTGCCGAAATGCTTGAACGGTAGGAACGCCACCATGGCCAAGGCCAACAAAATCAGATTCTTAAGGAATGTCTGGAAGTTTGTCAGATGGATGACTTCGCCGAAGCAGCCGCAGTCAGTCAGACTGACAGGATTGAATATGGCCAAAAACAACGTGAGCACCGTGAAGAAGACAATCATAGCGGTGGTTATGATTGCGACCTGTTTCCTCCACACGCCACTGATCATCGCCGCACCGAGGATGGCTTCCGCGAGCGCGAGAACCACGGCGGTCGCCTTTGCGGTTGGCAGCAGGAACGTTACATGGAAGAATCTGAAATACCCTTCCATCACAAGACCCGCTCCTACCGGATCAAGCAGTTTGAATATCCCCGCGAGCAGGAACACCACACCAATCAAAAAAGCGCACAGCCTTCTCAGCCTGAAGAGGAAAACGTTGTTCATTTTGCTTCGATATGTTCGTCAATAACTTTCTTCACCTTTGCGAATATCCCGTCCGGCGGCAGCATCTCCCCGAACTCGTCCGAGCAGTCTATCCTGATGAAATCCGGATCAAGGTCCGCTTGCTGCCGGTAGATAGCCCGAACCTGCTTCTGGAACTCGATGTCGGCCTCGTGGATGTCTTGTGAGCCATGGAGATATTCCCTGTCGCTGCCGGTTCTTGCCGACTCCAACCTGCTCTCGACGAATGTGATGGGAACGTCCAGGAATATATTCAGGTCCGGCTTCGGCAGGCCGAAGTCGCCATATTCAGTGTCCATTATCCACTTGCGCAGGTTTTCTTTTTCTGTCGGATCGTGGAGCTTGGCGCATTGGTAGGCGATGTTTGAATATACGTACCTGTCCAGCAGCACCGAGCCGCCTTCCGCCAGCGTCTTCTTCATCTGAGGGGCGGCTCCGTGCCTGTCCTCGGCGAACAGCAGGGCGACCAGTTGAGGGTGAACGGCTTCGTTGCTTCCGAAATCCCCGCGCAGGAACCGGCTGATCAGGTCGCCATAGACCGGCGCGTCGTACCTTGGAAAGTGTATGTACTCCAATTCCGGGCATATCCTTTCGAGATACGCCTTCAACTTCTTGACTTGCGTGGATTTCCCAGATCCGTCCAAACCTTCCAGAACGACCAGCATAACGATTGATTTTTCTGATGGCGGTTTTGAAGTAAACCAAAACTTCTTCCAATTCGCAAAGATATTCAATTTTTGTCTATTTTTGTTCAAATTAATGTCATTATGGGAAACAAAACGGACAGAAATATTCAGGTGATGGGTATTGTCAACCTCACTGACGACTCTTTTTTCGCCGGCAGCCGCAACCTACGCGCGGACGGAACCTTCGACGAGGAACTTTTCCGAGGCAGAATTGTGAATATGCTTGAGTCAGGCTCCGACATTCTCGATCTGGGTGCCTGCTCGACCCGTCCTGGTTCGGAGTCGATTTGCGAGGAAGAGGAATGGAGGAGGCTGGAGCCGGCATTGAATATCCTTGCTTCGGAGCATGCCGGGGTAAAGATTTCAATCGACACTTTCAGACCTGCGGTTGTCAGTCGTGCGTTTGACATCATCGGCCCGTTCATCGTGAACGATGTCAGCGGCGGAAGTGAGGAGATGTGGTCGCTGCTTGGCCGGCTTCATCTGCCGTACATAGCGATGCACACTCGGGGGACGCCTAAGAATATGCAGAACCTCACGGACTATGATAATGTCACCGAGGCTGTCCGTGAGTTCTTCGTCGGGATCGCCGCAGAGGCGGACAGGCACGGTGTGGAGGATTGGATTCTGGATCCCGGTTTCGGTTTCGCCAAGACCGTGGAGCAGAACTGGCAGCTCCTTCGCGAGATGTCTGTGCTTCAGGAGTTCGGCAAGGATATTCTCGTAGGTCTTTCCCGCAAGAGCTTTCTGTTCAGGCCTTTGGGCATAACCCCGGCCGAAGCCTTGCCCTCCACCCAGGTCGCCGACTTCATCGCGTTGCAGAACGGTGCCGACATCCTCCGCGTCCATGATGTCGCCGAGGCCGTCCGCACCATCAAACTCTACCGTTTGTTTAATGGAGTCAATAATTGATATGACCTGCTTCGGCCTAAATGCGCATGAGTGGAAAATGGATCGGTGACATCGCATTTTGTGTGGGACGGAAAACGTACGCCATAAGTCAACTTATACCTGTAATAATCTGTAAACCCGAGTCAACCTAAATCAGGAAAGTACACATAGGGGCTTTCTGTGTACCAAATGGACTATAACACGTCATTGGTACAGGAAACACACTTCTGATGTGCCAATCGAGGCTAAGGTAAGTGGAGGAGAACAATGTCAGCCAATGGCCAACGTCTCCCTTCCATAACTTGACCTCAATGTTTCTACGATAAGTGTTCTTGCGGTCGTTCCCCAGCCTGGTCTTAAAGTCTCTGTCGTGGCGGATGCTCATGCACGGCACTGTAATTGACGGAAACGGCAATCTGGCATATATGCACTTGCAGCACACTTTGCTGTTCCCCGCACAATGTGGAAAACCATTCTTGGGAACAACCATCCTGACCGTATGGCCATTAGGCAGCCGTGACCGTTCCCGCCAACTGCAAAAAATATAGGCAAACCACTCATCTTTCATGAGCCTGAATTGGAACAACACTCACCATCTCCGGGACATCGGTCCGCACCTATAAACCGTTCTTGCAGACAGGCAATAATTTGGCGTTCTGAGCATGAATGTTTTTGCATACTTAAGAGTCTGCTGATCCTACATAACTTTCTGTCGGCAGCCGCGAATATGGATGTACAGGTCTCTGGCTAACTGGCCGTAGGCATTTCTGGCAGTAGATCGCAATTTCCAATCGAGTAGGAGGAAAACGAAGTAGTTTTCTTCCTACTTTCGTTTTCCGACCTCTCACACCACCGTACATGCGGTTCCGCATACGGCGGTTCCTATTTTGGGTGCCATTCGAGATACGACCCCATTAAAGTAGCATACCCAGCGGAGCGGAGTTTACTGTTGTCTATCGCCCTTTTTAGAACAGGACTATCAGCTATTCGCCAATAACCCTTACGAGTATTACCCCATTCGTATGCTTGGTATTTATTAATACCACATCTTATGAGGTTTGCCACTTTTGTCTTGACTTTCTTCCAAGCTTTCCATATACACATGCGTATTCTACGTCTTAACCATTCGTCTGTTTCAAGCAGAAGACGCTTCATATTGGCAAGGTGATAATAGCCGACCCACCCTCGTATGTATTCTTTCAGCTTCTGTTTTCTCTTGGCATATCCCCATCCGTTGCTGCGACTTGTTCTTTTAGCTTTGACTTCATCTTGGCTTTGGACTTGGGATGCACCGCGAGTTGGCCTTTGCGTTTCAGCACATAAAAGGAGTAGCCGAGGTATCTCACTCCTCGCACATACGACACTACGGTCTTTTCCTTGTTGACTTTGAGATATAGAGTTCCCTCTATAAATCGGGTTATTCGGGACTTGCACCCGTTAGACAATGCTCATGCCGAGCATACTAAAAGAGGCCGGCCCTTCTAAACAAGGTCGGCCTCCTGACTACTTATCTGATATTTTTTGACTAATTAGAAAGAGAATCATGGTTATCCTTTTAGAGAGTTTTTATCAACGACCTGACATTTACCACATGAATACATACGTGCCAATCTATGGACGCGATAAGGATATAAACTACATAGACTTAGATCTATCACTTTACGTTTACCGATGTTGGTTGTGACTTCCATGCTAAGTATACTATCACGCGTATGAACAAGAACTATTTTTTTTATGTCCATCCATTCAACACAAAATTCTCCCGTCTCATCATTGCAGTAAATACCGGACTGATCAATTCTCATACTCCAATCTGGAAGTGCCAATATTCTTTGTAAGAAGCTGTTTTGAATTGTTTGAAATGTTCTTTAAGGTGAAAAATCTTCATTTTCTTCCCGCTTCTTCAGTCAGATAGCACCGCTATCTTCCTTGGAAGAAGCGGTCGAAACTGAAGTTTTTCACTCTCAAACCTTCAAACAAACAATTCAAAACAGCTTCTAAATCTCGTATGAAAATTATAGTGATAATGACTACTGCTATAAATAGCAGAATAATCCAGACGATGTCATCAGATAAATGATTTTTACTATAATCTCGAATCAGTATATATATGCAAGAAAAAACAAATAAGTAGCAAAAGATAAGATACCGTAGCTTTTATCTTGTCCCTTTTCGACAAATCTATTGGCTTGCATTTTGATTTCATAGCACTTTATTCTTTACTACCTGTCAATTTCTGCATAAGGCTTGTGGTTCCCATTTGAACGGTATTATTGACGGCATTATTGGCTGCATTATAACTAAAATCAGCAACAAACACATCTGTCTGATACAAATTGTTGGTCCTGGCCACTGTCTCCTTATGTATCTCGGCCCTTGCTGCCGTCCCGCTCGTGCCCCTTCCGGATAATATCCTCTCTTTCTTGACCTCCTTTTTGACTGTCTCAACATATTTAGAAGGACTCAAATTATTTATGGTCTTTTCACGAGCATTCCAGAGTTTTGAAGAAGCTTTTTGCATTACGCCTCCTGTGACCGCTCCGACCGCCGCGTCGGTGGCGACCTCCCTGGCATCCACGCCGCCGCTCTCGACAAGCTGGCCGACGGACACGCCACCTTCCACGGGATGCGCCCCGGCGTTGCCGGACATCCCGCCGCCGGCGAAGGCCATGCCGTACGGGTAGTAGTGGTTCACCTGCACGGCCTTGCCGTCCGGCCTGGCGACGACCCTGACGCTGCCGAGATGGTCGCGCAGGAAGAACAGGTACTCCGGGCTGGCGCCGTCCATGGCGATCAGGCCGCCGTCGAACAGGATGTACTTCAGGGTGTCGTCCGCGCACACCAGATTGCCGCGGTCCTCGGGAAGGACAGGTCATCGGCCGGGTGGTTGTCGGTGCCGTGATAGGTGCCGCGATAAACGGAGGCATCGCCCTTCTGTCCGGCGAGTCCGGAAGGGATGTGCTTGGTGCGGTCGCGCGAGGGGCTGTTGATGGCGGCATCGCCGGCCTGACCTTTGGAATGTCCATGCGAACCACTCTGGCAGGAAAAATCGCAGTCAGTGCGGCCGTCGGCGCCGCCACGAGCACCGCATCAAGCACCGTCGGCCAGCTTGTCGAGAGCGGCGGCGTGGATGGCAGGGTAGTAGCCATAGATGCGGCGGTCGGAGCGGTTGTCGGAGGTGGTTCTCAAGCTACGTCTACGAAATATCTTAAAAAAGTTCGTGATAATATTGTAGATAACCTTAATCCAACCGATCCTATCCTTGATGATTAACCCGGATATCTCCTTCTGCCTGGTTAAGCCAGACAAATAAACAACCATGAGACCGGCCAAAAAAGAATCGAGGCCGGTCTCTTTTATAGAGATTGCGCTCTCTTACTTGAAATGCCTACGGCCAGTTGGTCGGAGACCTGTACATCCAATGCATATTCATGTTCGCAGTTGCGGACAGAAAGGTCTGTAGGATTTGCGGACTCTTAAGTGTGCAAATATATTCACACCTGGAACATCAAATCATTGTCCGTCAGTAAGATGGTTTTCCAAGTGTGCAGAGTTTATCACACCTGGGACAGGATGATGCCAGCAGGACGAGCTGCGATGGGGGCGCGGACTCCCAAGTGTGCGAAAACATTCACACCTGGAACGTTAAATCATTGTCCGTCAGCAAGATGGTTTTCCAAGTGTGCAGAGTTTATCACACCTGGGACAGGATGATGCCAGCAGGACGAGCTGCGATGGGGGCGCGGACTCCCAAGTGTGCGAAAACATTCACACCTGGAACGTTAAATCATTGTCCGTCAGCAAGATGGTTTTCCAAGTGTGCAGAGTTTATCACACCTGGGACAGGATGATGCCAGCAGGACGAGCTGCGATGGGGGCGCGGACTCCCAAGTGTGCGAAAACATTCACACCTGGAACGTTAAATCATTGTCCGTCAGCAAGATGGTTTTCCAAGTGTGCAGAGTTTATCACACCTGGGACAGGATGATGCCAGCAGGACGAGCTGCGATGGGGGCGCGGACTCCCAAGTGTGCGAAAACATTCACACCTGGAACGTTAAATCATTGTCCGTCAGCAAGATGGTTTTCCAAGTGTGCAGAGTTTATCACACC
>SAMEA104315421__coassemble_618_pt1 | contig 45072 bp, 33 predicted proteins | sample SAMEA104315421__metabat2_low_PE_038 | metagenome-assembled genome bin SAMEA104315421 (sample SAMEA104315421) | gut metagenome | biome: Monkey gut; feature: monkey-associated habitat; material: faeces | place: China | collected 2013 | reverse complement strand
CCTCGAAAATCTTCTCTTAATCTGAAGCAACTTATTTTTTTCATGTTCCTTAATTGCTAATTTTGCCAGGTTTAATCGCGGAATCATGAAAAGAATAATTATCGCTCTGATAAGCCTGGCGTTATCTGTCAGCATCTATGCACAAGAGATCACCGGAAAATGGAATCAGACCCATCAAGGTTCCGAGAATGGCTCGGAGATGATGACATCCGAGACGCTATCTTTTATGAAAAACAGCACCTTTGAGGATGTGGTGACTCTGGAAATGAAGTATGTCGATGACAAGAACGCCCAGGCTCCGCTTATACTTAAAGTCAAGATCTCGTGCGGTGGCACATGGTCTCTTACCGATAAAACCCTGTCTCAGACCTATGACGCGAAATCCGTCAAGACAGATATTCTGGAGCAGCCGGACGGCTTCCCGAAATTCTTCCTGAATGTACTCAGCAAAAGTGTTGTCTCGGAATTCAAGAAACACTCAAAGAGACCGATACGCAGCAATGTGGTCTCATTGACATCGGATAAGCTCCAGCTTCTGGAGGTCGGAGCCAAAGACTCCGAGACAGAGACATACACCCGCGCTGAGTAGGAATATTCCTGGCCTACACCCCGATAATCCATTTGCTGCCAGGAAGGCGTGAGATGAGTTCTGAGGTCAGGGCGCAGCAGACGAATGTGCAGACCGCGATGGAACGGAATCGCCGCCGCTGTGTGCAGCTGGAGAGTCTGGATGGACACCACTGACCATAGGTGCAGCCAGAAGATATGCATCAGGTACATCCCGTAGCTCAGTTTTGAAAGACGGGTGATGATCCTCGGTACTTCCGAACGCTTTATGCAGGAGAACATCAGGAACGTTCCGGCTGTGAGGCAGGCCACGTTGATCGTGCAGAAATTCCAGCCGATTTCGAGCACCGGAGTGCTTATGACAATTCCCGGAGTGGCTTGTACATAGAACGAAAGAATGGTGACGATCGCCCCGACGGTCATAAGCACAGATCCGGCAATCATCTTCTTACGTGTGCTCCAGTCAAGGTGTACACGGATGTAATGCGCCATCACGAGGTAACCGAGGAAGCATGCGAACACCCGCACATAATCCAAGAATACGATCCTTTTGCTTTCGTTCATCTATCTTCTTTTTTAGAAATATTCAATGTCATCATGTGATTCTCCAACCGGAGTCCCGCAAAAATAGAAAAAACGTGTTTCGTGCGCAAATAAAGGTGTCCCATGCACAAAGAAGATATTTTAAAGTCTAGTGCATAGTACGTGGGAATTTGCGTCCGAAAAATTCGTATCTTTGAACCTTTGTTTGATAGGGGTTGGTTTTGAGGGAGATCTCAGAGAAATTTGTCAAAAAGTGTAAAGACGATAAGATGAAGGGAATCTTCAGGGGCATATTCATAAGTCTGGCGCTGCTTGCGGGGAGCGGGCTGCGGGGGTGGTGCGCCACGCCTGAGTTTGTCGATTCGCTGCGGACGGAACTGGAGCGCAGGAATATGCCGGAGCGGATTCTTTTCCTGCCTTTGGCGCTTGCGGACCAGCGGGCGGACGATGGGAGGGAAGGAATATGGTCGCTCACGGCGCTGGACGCTATCAGGGGGGAAGCACTTTGTCGGAAAGCCGCAACCGAATCGGATAAAGGAACCGGGGATGTGGCAGAGGTGCTGATGACGAATGACAGAGAGGTGGTGAGGACGGAACAGGGTCGAGGCGTAGCAAGCAATTTGATAGGTAGAAGCTCTTGTGATCTGGACTCTACGGATGTTCGCTTCGATGATTATCTTTCCACCGTGATAGCACTCGACCGGCTGCAGGAACTTTTCAATGAATATGGCGACTGGAATATGTCGATAGTGGCTTATGCCACAAGTCCGACGGCGCTGGCCGCGATGGATTCCACTTCGTTTGCCAAAGCCCCGATCCTTAAGAGTTTACAAAAGGCTGGAGAGGAATATTCAGAAAACATTCCTGCGGCGTTTGAGAGGATAGGTTCGCTGGCGGCTCAGAGGAAGGCCGAGAGATTGGCGTTCCTGCAGGAGCAGGCGGCGCTCAGGAAGGCCCGTCTGGACTCGCTGCGGAAGAGGCAGGCGGCGAACACCGACAGGATTACCTACACTATCCGTCGGGGCGACACGCTGGGAGGAATCGCGGCAAGATACCGGGTCAAGGTCTCTGACCTGAAGAGATGGAACAACCTCAAGAGCGATATGATTCGTGAGGGACGTAAACTGGTGATTTACAGATAGTCATTATGAAGCAATATAAGGTACTTTTGTTTTTTCTTTCCGTTTTCCTGATCCTTTCCGCGGTCTGGTTCGTCTATCCGTCCAAAGGCGTTCAGGTGGGAGACTTGAAGTTGAGGTTTCCGTCCTATCAGGCGTACCTTGCCGACCTTCAGGACAGCACGGTGGACGTGAATGTGGATTCCGTGCTTCTTGCCGTGCAGAAAAGCTATGAGATGGTCGAAGGCTCGACGGACACGCTGCGCTACTACTATGACTACATCACCTCTAATCCAAACCGCATCTGCCTGCCGGAGGATGACTACACGTTCTTTGACTCGCTGTTCGTGGAGATGGCCGCGGCGGCTGATTCGGGCCGCACGGTAAGGATTCTGCACTACGGTGATTCCCAATTGGAAATGGACAGGATCTCGGCTGTGCTTAGGCAGGATCTTCAGGAACGCTTCGGGGGATCCGGGCCGGGAATGGTGCCGATGATCCAACGGATTCCGACCGTGTCGCTCTCGCAGAACGCTTCCGGAAGCCTGACCCGCTACGCTATGGTGGGGGACTCGCTGACAAAGAAAGCCTCGCACAAACGCTACGGGCCTCTGACACAGTTCACTGACGTTTCCGGCAACGGAACGTTCACTTTCACAAGAACCAAGAACAGATATTCCCAAGAGTTGGTCAAGTCGATCTCAAAGGTTTCCGTGCTTCTGGGGCAGAATTCCGCAGGCTTTGAGATGGCCCTGAAATGCGACACGTTGCCGGTAAGGACAACCGTCATCGACTCTGCCAAGGCCGGAGTCTCGATGGTCACCTGGAATCTGCCTTGCGATGTCCAGAAGGGTTCAATCAATTTCTCCGGCAACGCTGAGATCTACGGAATCATGTTGGACGGAAAAGGAGGCGTGACCGTTGACAATGTCGCCTTGCGTGGATGCGCCGGATTCATATTCTCGTCCATCAACCGTCAGGTGATGAAAGAGAGTTTCGCGAAGACGGACACTCGGCTGATAATCTTACAGTTCGGCGGAAACGCAATGCCTGGAATAGCCTCGAAGAAGGCCATTTCCTCTTACGTGAGGAAGATCGTGATGCAGTTCGACTACTTCAAGGAGGTCGCTCCGGAGGCCAGGCTGATGTTCATCGGCCCGGCGGACATGTGCAAGAGCGTGGACGGGAATCTGATAACTTGGCCGCTCCTGCCGCAACTTAATGATTCCTTGAAGGTTAACTGTCTGAAGAACGGTGTGGCCTACTGGGACACGTTCAACGTGATGGGAGGCCCGGGCTCGATGAGGAAATGGGTGAGCCACAATCCCGCTCTGGCCGGCCCCGATCATATTCATTTCACACACAAAGGAGCGCTTGAGATCGGAAACGCGCTCGCCAAGTCCTTCATTCTTTACCACGACTTCTACAAGCTCCGCCAGGAACTTTCAGACGAGGCTGTGGGAATGTATCTGCGCGACCTGCGGGACAGTCTCAATCCTCGTCCCGCCGTGCCTGACACCTTGACAAAGATAGAGTTATGAGACGTTTCCTGACATATTCATTGCTCTTTTTGCTGCTTCCGGCGACCCTTTGGGGGCAGTCGCTTCGGAAAGCGGTTCCTGAATATGATTTCGCTCGTTTCGAGAAGAATAAGATTGAGTTCCATGGGGACAGCTCGGCTTTTGAGCGTCTTTTCCTCAAGATGGATTCCGTGCTTTTCATGGGATGCGGCAACTTGAGAATCATGCACATAGGCGGCTCTCACGTGCAGGCTGGCACGCTGACCAGACGGCTCAGGAACGACTTTCTGTCTTTAAGACCGGCTTTGGACGGTGGCAGGGGACTGGTTTTTCCTTTTTCTGCCGCACACACGAACAATCCAAGCAGTTTCACGACAAGTTACGAAGGTTCATGGAAGGTGACAAAGAATGTCCAGAGGGATCCGGACCATAGGCTTGGACTTACAGGAATAGCCTTGAGCGCATCGGACGACAAAGCCTCCGTGATGATCACCACGGTGGCCAGAGATCCGGAACCTCAGGATCCAACCTTTCGGTTCAACGATGTGAGGGTTCTTGGATATTCATCAGAAGGTGAGCGGGTTCCGGTGGTGGTGCTTGCCAAGGGGGACACTCTTTCCGGCTGTAACGTCGAGGATTCCACCTGGTCTTTCGCCCTGCCTGCCCTGACCGACTCGGTGCGGGTGGCGACCAAGGGGAAAGGTGAGTTCACTTTGACAGGAATATTCCTGGACAATCCTTTCCCCGGGTTTACCGTGACGGGAATCGGCGTGAACGGGGCTTCGCTCGGGTCATATTCAAAATGCCCTGATCTGCTGAATGATTTGAGTCTGGTCAACCCTGACCTTGTGATTTTCGCTGTCGGGATCAATGACGCGACCGCCGCTAATTTTTCCGTGGATGAGTTTGTCGGGCGCTATAAGGCGCTTGTCTCGCTGGTTCGTTCGGTCAATCCGGACTGCGCCCTGCTCTTTGTCTCCAACAACGACAGTTTCAGGAGGATACGCCGCAAAGGCTATGTCGTGAACGCCAACGGTCAGCTTGCGGAGCAGGCATTCCTTAGGCTTGGGAAAGAATGTGGTGCCGGTGTCTGGAACCTGTTCGACATCATGGGCGGACTCGGCTCGATGCGGAAATGGGAGGAGGCCGGTCTCGCCAAACGGGACAAGATCCATTTCACGGAAGCGGGCTATGAACTGGTTGGAGACCTGCTTTTCAACGCGTTGATGGACAAGTATGTGGAACATTTAAAGAAAGCTAAGTGATGGGATTTCTGGACGTAGCCGCTGATTTTTTCAAAAACCTGTTCTCTTTCGACCAGGCTCATCCGCTGTTGTTCACCCAGTTCTATTTCTGGGCTTTCTTCGCCATAGTGCTGGCTTTCCTTTGCGTGTTCAGGAACAAGGTGCTGCTGCGCAACGCCTTCTTGTTCTTCGTCAGCCTTTTCTTCTACTACAAGACGAGCGGACTGTTCCTGATTCTGTTCGGCTTTGTGATTGTCTACAACTATCTGGCAGGTTTTGTCCTGTCCGGAGTGAAAGGGAATTTCGGCCGTAAAGCCATTGTGGTCCTGAGTGTTGTGGTCGATTTGTCACTCCTCAGCTACTACAAGTACGCCTACTTCCTTACCGATGTCGTCAACAACCTGTTCGGAACGGAATTCGTTGTGAAAGACTGGTTTGCGGTTGTGGGTAACCAACTGACAGGCTCTCAGGCGTTCAGCGTTGACTCGATCTTCCTTCCGGTCGGAATCTCGTTCTTCATCTTCCAGGCGATCAGCTATGTGGTTGATGTTTCACGCAGGACAATCGGCCCGATCAAGAACTTCTGGGATTTCGGCTTCTACTTGAGTTTCTTTCCTCAGCTTGTGGCCGGCCCGATCGTGAGGGCCAAGGAGTTCTTCCCTCAGCTTCACAAGCCGTTCTTCCTTGGCCGCAGACAGTTCGGTATCGCGGTTTTCTGGATTCTGAACGGACTTGCCAAGAAGTTGATTCTGAGCGACTATCTGGCTGTGAATTTCTGTGACAGGGTCTTCGAGAACCCGCTTCTTTACACAGGATTCGAGAACCTTACGGCCCTGTTCGGCTACTCGCTTCAAGTCTATGCCGACTTCTCCGGCTACACTGACATCGCCACCGGTGTCGCGATGCTGATGGGCTTCTACCTGCCGAAGAACTTCAACTCCCCGTACAAGGCACGAAATGCCGGCGAGTTCTGGAAACGTTGGCACATCTCCCTTTCCAAATGGCTTCAGGACTATCTTTACATCCCGCTTGGAGGCAACCGCAACGGCACTTTCGGCTCGTACGCCATCATCCTCGGCATCGCCTTCCTGGCCTCGGCCCTGGCCAAGAACTGGTGGGTTTTCGGAGTGGTTCTGGTCATTGCGGCAGTGCTGGCACTTCTGATCACTTTCTGCCATAAATACCGCAAGGAACTGATCTCGGACATCAACAGGATGGACACGATGCTTCTTGGCGGCCTTTGGCACGGAGCCAGCTGGAACTTTATGATCTGGGGCGGTCTGAACGGTCTCGGAATGCTGATCTACAGGTTCTGGAAGAGCTGCAATGTCTATGTCAGGACGCTCGTCATAGGTCTCGTCTGCATGGCCTTTTATATTCTTAAGACCACCGTTCCCGCACCGGTGTTCAACCTGTTCTTCGTCTGGACGCTCATCATATTCATAGGCGCCGCCGTGCGGATGCTCTACCATCTGTGCCGCTTCAAGGCCGCCTTCTCGTGGCTTGAGACTGGCTGGGCGGTCGCCATGACGTTCATATTCATCACCTTCACCCGCCTTTTCTTCCGAAGCGGCTCCAACCTGAACCCTGCCGAGGCGAACGAGAAAGCGTGGAGCACAGCAAAGAATATGGTCGAGCGCATCGGCGGTGACTGGGACTTGTCCCTGATCCCGCAAATGGCTCAGCAGCACATAGGTGTGATCCTCGTCTTCGTCTTCGGAATGGTCATCCATTGGCTCCCCGAGAACTTCAAGCGCCGCTACCGCATCTGGTTCGCCTTGATGCCCCTCCCGCTGATGGCCCTCGTCTGCGTCCTCGCCGTCTTCATCATCTGCCAGTTCATCACCGCCGACCTACAGTCGTTCATCTACTTCCAGTTCTGATGATGAGGATTGCGTGTGGCACTTAACCAGTTGAAAATGAGGAATAAGACCTATCATCTAGTGCCATTTTGGAGTACCACGTAATCCATTTTTCCCCTTGATAATCAGCATTTTGGGTGCCACGAGCGTTTGTAGACCAGACCATCTCTAAAAGGACTGCGAATATTGCCGCTAAAACTCCGTCCCGTCGGAGCCGTAAACCTTTCCCGATTACAAAACGCGTTCACGTTACTGTGCCACAGAAGTGGGTGAGGGCACGCCACGGCTGAAAAAGTCTAAGCTTAGAGCAATAGTTTTTCAGCCGATGTGCTGCTGGAGTGGGCTTCAGTGGCGGTGTGGCTGAAAGTGTTTTGTAAGAAAGAGGGTGTCCGCCGTGATTGTCAGTTGAAATCCAATCATAAAAAGAGGTTGTGTACAATTCTGAAAAAGAACACACTGCGGGCCTTTATTTAATTTGGAACGGTCTTTGATGCGGCGATGCCTCAATACACGGGATCAGGGCAGCCTGGTTCGCAAAAAAGATCGCTATGAGCAAGCTTAACAAAAGAGCCATTATTGGCGCGGTCGCTGTGGCTGTTGTCGCCACGGCTGTTGTCATCATTGTTCTCCGGCCAAAGCATCATTTGGAGGATCTTCCTGTTGTCAGCGTTGACACGGTCAGGACAAGGAATGTGGAGATCTACGGGGAGTTTCCGGGAAGGATCCGCGCCCAGCAGTTCGTGGAGGTGCGGGCGAGGGTCGAAGGCTATCTTGAGAAGATGATGTTTGAGGAAGGAACCTATGTGAAGAAAGACCAGATACTTTTCATCATTGATCCGAAACAGTACAAAGCTCAGGTGGACAGGGCAGAGGCACTGGTGACTAAAAACAAGGCGATGGCCCTTAAGGCAGAGAGGGATCTGGCGAGGATCAGGCCTTTGTTCGAGCAGAAGGCCTCCAGCCAGCTTGATCTGGACAACGCCGTGGCCGCCTATGAGAGCGCCAAGGCTGACGTGCAGGTCAGCGAGGCGAATCTGACGGAAGCCCGTCTGGCGTTGAGCTACACCACAGTGCGCTCTCCTATTAGTGGTTACATCAGCGAGAGGCATGTGGACATAGGCACTCTTGTAGGGCCGGGATCGCAGTCCCTCCTCGCAAATGTGGTCAAGAGCGACACGGTGCTTGTGGAGTTCAAGATGACTGATCTTGACTACCAGAAATCAAAGGCCAGAAATGTGAACCTCGGCCAGAAGGACACCAGCAGGCACTGGGATCCGTATGTGACCATCACTATGGCTGACAAATCCGTCTATAAGTACAAAGGGCTGGTGGATTTCGCCGATCCTCTTGTGGACGCCAAATCAGGGACGTTCTCGGTACGCGCCGAGATGCCTAACCCTGACCGTGAGCTCCTGCCGGGTCAGTTCACCAACGTTAAAGTCCTTTTGGACGTGAGGGAGAACGCTGTGGCGGTGCCGACCAAGGCCATCATCATCGAAAAGAGCGGCTCGTTCATATTCGTGTTGAAACATGACGGCATCGTGGAGAAGCGTTTCATCCAGACTGGACCTGAAGTGGAGAACACGACTGTCGTGGAGCGTGGCCTCAATCCCGGAGAGGTCATTGTGGTGGAAGGGGAGCACAAGCTGAGCCACGGAATGAAGGTGGAGGCGGTTCGCTCTTAAGGAATATGTTAATAGACACGAACTTATGAAATCCGATTTCTTTATAGACAGGCCCGTATTCTCGACTGTCATATCCATAATAATCGTACTTGTAGGGCTCATAGGACTGACCATGCTGCCGGTTGACCAGTACCCGAAGATTGTCCCTCCGGTCGTGCGCGTCTCGACATCCTATCCGGGCGCCAACTCGCAGACCGTGTCGCAGGCCGTGGCGACACCTATCGAGCAGTCGCTCAACGGAACGCCGGGGATGCTCTACATGGAGTCAAGCAACTCCAACAACGGAGGCTATTCGGCGACATTGACATTCGACATCTCCACTGATCCGGATCTCGCCGCCGTGGAGGTTCAGAACAGGGTCAAGCTGGCCGAGTCCAGACTTCCGGCCGAGGTCGTGCAGAACGGAATCTCGGTGGAGAAGGAGTCCTCAAGCAAGCTGATGACGATCACCGTGATGTCGGATGACCCGAAATTCGACGAGGTCTATCTCAGCAACTACACAACCTTGAATATTCAGGACCGCTTGAGGCGTGTTCCTGGCGTGGGAGTTGTCTCGAACGTGGGAAGCCGCTACTATGCGATGCAGATCTGGGTGCAGCCGGACAAGATGGCCAGCCTCGGGATAACGGTCAAGGATCTGCAGAACGCTCTGAAGGATCAGAACCGTGAGGCCGCGGCCGGAGTGCTCGGGCAGCAGCCGATCACGGATGTGGATGTCACCATCCCGATCACGGCTCCGGGACGTCTCTCATCGGTCGAGCAGTTCGAGAACATTGTGGTCAGAACGGGCGAGGACGGATCAATCATCCGCCTCAGGGATGTGGCCCGGATCTCGCTTGAGGCCCAGTCGTACAACACCGAGAGCGGCATCAACGCCCGCAACGCCGCCGTGATGAACGTCTTTATGCTTCCCGGAGCTAACGCCGTGGAGGTCGCCGACAAGGTCAAGGCGGAGATGGCCGAGATCAGCAAGGGCTTCCCTGACGGCATGTCCTACGACATTCCGTTCGACATGACCACCTACATCTCGGAGTCCATCCATCACGTTTACAGAACCTTGTTCGAAGCCTTGATCCTTGTCATCCTCGTGGTGTTCCTCTCCCTTCAGAATGTCAGGGCCACGCTCGTCCCGGCAATAGCAGTGCCGATCTCCCTGATCGGCACCTTCGGAGTGATGCTGATCTTCGGCTTCTCTCTGAACATGATGACATTGCTTGGCCTCATACTGGCCATCGGAATCGTTGTGGATGATGCTATCGTGGTCGTGGAGAATGTGGACAGGATCATGTCAACCGAACATCTGTCCCCGTACGAGGCTACAAAAAAGGCGATGGGGGAGATAGGAAGCGCCCTTGTGGCGATGTCGCTTGTGCTCTGCGCCGTTTTTGTTCCGGTAAGTTTCCTTTCCGGAATTACTGGCCAATTATTCAGGCAGTTTACAGTCACGATCGCTGTTTCCGTGATAATCTCCACCATTGTGGCGCTGACCTTAAGCCCTGTGATGTGTTCCAAATTCCTGAAGCCGCACGATGATGACAAGCCTAAGAACTTCGTGTTCAGAAAGATAAACCAGTGGCTTGAGCAAGGAACCTCGCTCTACGCGAGGATGGTCCGTTTCGCGCTGCACAATTCGAAGAGGATGTTCGCTGTCTTCGGCGTCGCGATTGTGGGAATATTCATACTCGGTCGCCTCGTTCCGCAGAGTTTCATCCCCAAGGAGGATCAGGGCTATTTCACTGTGGAGCTGGAGCTTCCGACGGGTGCCACGCTTGAGCGGACCAGAGAGGTGACGGACCGCGCGATGGATTTTCTGCTCCGGCAGCGCGATGTTGAATATGTCCTCAATGTCACCGGCTCCAGTCCCCGGATAGGCACCGCGCAGTCCAACAGCACCTTGACGGTGATCCTGAAACCATGGAAAGAACGCAAGGTCACTAATATGTCCAAGACGATAGCGATGGTGAGAGACTCCTTGTCACGCTATCCGGAGAGCAAGGTGTACATCAGCACACCTGCCGTTATCCCTGGACTCGGTACTTCGGGCGGATTCTCGATGGTGCTTGAGGCAAGGGGGGACGCGACCTATCAGGATCTCCAGAACGCCTCGGACACGCTTCTTCATTATGCGATGAAGAGGAAAGAGTTCACCGGATTGTCCTCCGGAATGCAAAAGGACATCCCTCAGTTGTATTTCGATGCGGACCGTGACAAGATCCAGCTTCTGGGGCTGTCGATGGCCGATGTCTTCGCGACCCTGAAAGCGTTCACCGGTGCGATCTATGTCAACGACTTCAACATGCACAACCGAATATACCGTGTCTACATCCAGGCCGACGCCCCGTACCGCGCCCACTCCGACAATCTGAACCTCTTCTTCATGAAGAGTTCGGGAGGCACGATGATCCCTGTAAATGCTCTGGGTACCACGCATTTCACGACAGGGCCGGGTACGATCAAGAGGTTCAACATGTACAATTCGTCCACGATCAGCGGAGAGGCCGCCAACGGAACCAGTTCCGGCGAGGCCCTTGCCATACTTGAGGAGATCGCCGAGGAGCATCTGCCGGACAACATCGGAGTGGAGTGGAGCGGAATGTCCTATCAGGAGAAGAAGGAGAGCGGGCAGACTGGACTCGTGCTTGCGCTGGCGTTGCTGTTCGTGTTCCTCTTCCTCGCTGCCCAGTACGAGAGCTGGTCCATTCCTGTGGCCGTCATCCTTTCGCTTCCGATCGCGATAGCCGGAGCGTATCTCGGTGTGGCTGTGCTTGGAATGGAGAGCAACATCTATTTCCAGATAGGTCTCGTGATGCTCGTCGGCCTTGTGGCCAAGAACGCGATCTTGATCGTAGAGTTCGCCAAAGAAGAGGTTGAGGCCGGAAAGGATCTGGAAGAGGCTGCGGTCACCGCCGCAAAACTGAGGTTCAGACCAATCGTGATGACATCCTTGGCATTTATCCTTGGCATGCTGCCTCTCGTGTTCGCCAGTGGCCCGGGATCCGAGAGCCGCAGGAACATCGGCATCGGAGTGTTCTTCGGGATGATCACCGGCATAACCGTCGGAATCGTCTTTGTTCCGTTCTTCTTCGTGCTGATCTACAAGTTGAGATCAAGGATCTCGAAGTGGAGACCAAAACTCCGTAAGGCGGGAAAGGCCTTGTCGGTCGTCGCAGTCATGGCCGTGTCTTCCCTGACTTTAGATTCCTGCTCCACATCGAGGTATTGCGATAAGCCGGACCTCGGAGAGATGCCGAAAGCCTATTTCGAGGATTCGAGCGACAGGAGCTTCGCTGACCTTGACTGGCGGGAAGTGTATGAGTCTCCTGAATTGCAGAAGCTTATAGACGCGGCTTTGGAATATAACAAAGACATCCTCATCGCTGCGGAGCGTCTGAAGGAGATGGAATACAGGTACCGTGTGCAAAGATCCGCCCGGCTGCCTTCCGTCTCGGTGAAAGGCTATGCGCAGAATGATCACAGCAATTACGGGGGAACGGATCCGAAACCGGACTCTCCTGAATTCGGAGTCAAGGCCTCGCTTCAGTGGGAGGTGGATTTCTGGGGAAGACTGAGATGGTCCAAGAAAGAGAAACTGGCCGGTTATCTCGGCACTGTCGAGGCTCAGAAAGCGGTGAGGATGAGCGTCATCGCCAGTGTGGCCTCCGCCTACTATGAACTGGTGGGCTTGGACAAGAAACTGGAGATAGTCACCAATACTTTGGTCACAAGGCAGAAGTCCGTGAATCAGGCCAAACTCCGTGCGGAAGGAGGACTGACATCTGAGATCCCTTACCAGCAGGCTCTTGTGGAATTGGCTTCCACCGAGGCTTTGGTGCCGGATCTTCAGAAACAAATCGCATTGAAAGAAAGTGAGTTGTGTTTTATTACCGGATCGTATCCGAAGGATGTGGAGCGTGGTTTGTCCTTATCGGAAATATCAAAGACCGTTGTTCCGTCCGGAGTTCTGTCTGACATCCTCAGGCGCAGGCCTGACCTTATGCAGTCCGAGAACACTCTCAGGGCGGCGGAGGCTCGCGTGGGCGTGGCGATGGCCGAAAGGTTCCCGTCCTTTACCATCAATCTTGGAGCCGGAGAGGAGAACAACGCCCTTAAGGATTTCCTGAAGTCCCCGTTCTGGTTCACCGGAGCTACACTGGCTTCACCGGTCTTCGAGTTCGGCAAACGACGTTCCGCCCTCAAAGCCGCCGTGGCCTCCTACGAGCAGACAAGGCTGGAGTACGAGAAAGATGTTATGCAGGCGTTCAGAGAGGTATATGACGCCACCGTGACTTTCCGTTCCGCCCGTTCCAACACTGACGTGAAGGTGGAGATGGAGCGCGCGTCCAAGAAATATGTCGTGCTGGCCAACAGCCAGTACATAAACGGTGTGATCAGTTATATGGATGTCCTTGACGCGCAAAGAAAGTACCTTGCCTCTCAGCTGGAACTAAGCGAGGCCAGAACGAAGGAGAATCTCTCCGTGGTCAATCTCTACAAAGCCCTCGGCGGTGGCTGGAAGGACTTTTGATTCAAGCCCTTGCTTCTCTATTGAGAAGAAAATAATTACGTGACCTTCCGGCCGTTGATGCGGCTGGGAGGTCAAAAAGTTCACACCTATTCTTGATATTTTTGAAATGGTATTATGGTTTATTTTGAGTTTTTTGTTTACCTTTAACGCAAGATTTGACATTCCTTGATTTTGAATATACAGAGAGTTAATTATAAATATACCTAGATTGAAAATTTTCCTATTGAATCATTAATCATATTACTATGAAAAGAATAATCGCTTTTATCGCCGCTTTGGCGTTTTTGTCTGGCGGCATCTGTTATGCTCAGGAGCAAGAGCAGGGACAGGAACAAAGGCAGGAGCAGGAACCTGTCCGGGAATATTCCAAATTCAGATTCAGCCTTGAGGGTGGAGGCGGCTTTAGGCCAGGCAAGATCAGCGATAATGTACCGGGTGACTTCAAATCCTATACTAAGAAACTCAAGAGGGGATTTGTATACGGTGCCGATGCGACTTGGTTTTTCAATGAGTTTATGGGAGTAGGCATCCGCTACAAGGCGTTTTCGGCCAGCAATGGCACGACTGTGACAATAACCGATGACAACGGATATTCCACCAGCGGTAAAATGAAAGACAACATACAGATAGCGTTCATCGGTCCGATGTACTGTACGAGATTCACCAGCGGAAACGGTCTGCATACTTTTACGGCTGATATAGGTGTCGGTTACGTGAACTATCGCGATAAAGGCATGATCATAAAGAATATGAAACTGACAGGAGGCACTCTTGGATTGTTGTACAACATCGGCTATGACTATGCCTTGAGCAAGAAGTGGGCGATCGGAGTCAATCTGTCTTCAATCGAGGGTACGCTTTCTTCCTTGACTTTGGAACAGGATGGTGTAAGGACATCCCAAACTCTTGACAAGGACAATAAGGAGAATCTTGGTCATATAGATCTTTCATTCACATTGAAGTTGAATCTGTAGCCTGTCAGCGGCCTCGATAGGTGTTACATTAATATTCAATAATATGAATAAACTGTTTATAGCCTGCGCCGCACTCGTCATCATCTCTTGCGGTTCTGTCGCGGCGCAGACGAAAGGCGAGGTTTCAATCGGAGGAATAATCGGGATTTCAGGAGGATATTCCGGTATCAGATCAGAGGGGAATGGAACTCCGTCATCGACCGCTTTCAACGCAGGTGCCGAGTTCGGTTGGTTCTTCGCTGACAACTGGAGACTTGGAGCCTCTATGCAATACGCTTTGGATTCCAACCCGTACGAGAAAAGCGGTGACGGTTGGCTTCGTCAGAACACCAATCTTGTTCTGGTAGGCCCTGATCTGGCATATTACCTTAAAATAAGAGATGGTTTCTTTTTCACGCCTCAGGTGACAGTGTTCGGAACCGTTGGGAGCGTCAAGGTTGAAACCGCGGACATTTACGTAAGCAAGGATGTCGTTGGCTACGGTGTAGAATTGGCTCCGGGCGCGTTCGAGTTCCGCCCGACACCTCATTTCGCCTTCTCCGTCAGCTTCCTGACTCTTGGCTATTCCTTCACCAACATCAAGAAAGTCGGCCAGAACGATTATGACATAAAGACCGATGTGGTGACCTACAACCTCGCCATCCAACCCTCTATCGGCCTAAGGTATTATTTCTGATATTGGCTCTGCCGTGGAAATCTGTCACGCCATAAATGTCAGTTTTTGAGAATATTCCATTTACTTTTTTGCGCAAAGGTAACTTATTATCTCTCGGTGGAATTGATACGTTTCCACCATATAAGAAAGTACGATAACTTTTACAAAACGCTTTCATGTTACTATGCCACAGACGTGGGTGAGGGCACGCTATGGCTGAAAAAGTAAAAGCCTAAAGCTATAGTTTTTCAGTCAAGGTGCCACCAGGGTGGATCGCAGTGGCTGTGTGGCTGAAGGTGTTTTGTAAGAAATCATACGCGTCGAATTCGGCTTTCAACGCATCCGGAATCGCACTCATGAGTGGGGGAGGTATAAAACTTAACCTTTACAAACACTATAAAGCCCAGGTTCGGTTTTTATTGCTAACTTTACAGACGGTTGAAGAACATTATTGTTTTTCAACCGTTTAGTTATTGTTGAAAACTTTACAACACAATGTTTGGGCAATTTACTCATTTTGATTCGTCGTGATTCTGGTCTAAATTTGACAGTGCTGATGACCGGTAATGCCGGCATCGCGATAAGCCGAAACACTAAAGCGACACAATAACTACTGAATATGCTATACCAGAAAAGAATCAATAAAATCATAGGTGACATCGACAAGTTCTTCGACACGATCGACCAGGCCTTGCTGATTTTCGGTGAGGGGGTGAAGAACTATCTTTATACTAATGTCGAGGCGTTCAAAGGGAATCTTCAGACGATGACCCGGCTGGAGAACGAGGCGGAACTCCTTCGCAGGGAGATCGAGGCCGGACTTTACAGGCAGTCAAGTCTTGTGAGGCTTAGAGGAGACATCATGCGTCTTCTGGAGGCCTTGGACCACATCATCGACACCTTGAACGACAATCTGTTCCAGTTCGAGATAGAGAGGCCGTTCATTCCGGTGGAGTTGAATGCGGATTTCTTGAAACTCACTGAGTTGTCCACTCAGGCTGTGGAGACGGCCATTCCAGCGGCCAAGGCCTATTTCAGGACTTCGGACAGTATCACCGAGAAGGTTCACAGGGTCTATTTCTACGAAAAGGAGGCGGACAAGCAGGCCAAATCCCTCAAGAAGAAGGTTTTCCATACGATGGACGAATTAAGGCTCAGCCAGAAGTTCCATCTGCGCTACTTCGCACTCCACATCGAGGAGATTTCAATGGAGGCCGAGAAAGTGGCTGACCAGCTGTCGGTTATGTCAATCAAAAGAAGCATCTGATGACAGTGACGGTGTTCATACTCTTTGTCATCATCCTGACGGGATGGTTCTCGGTGACGGATCTGCCCGTTGCTCTGGCACCTGCCGGAACCTGCCACACTGTGGCCAGACGGTTCCGTGTTCCGGGAATAATGCTTCTGCTGTTTGTCGGGGTCGGCCTTTCCCGTCCTGTGTCTCCTCAGCTTGTTCCCGGCAGGGATTACGCTGTGGTGATCTTCGCCGCGACCTTGGCGGTAGTGGCCGTCAGGATATTCATAAAGGACGCTTCCATAGTGTTTTCTCTTGCCGGAGCGATAGCCGGGACGCGGATGCTCCAAAGCGGTTCGTCGGCGATCCGGTGGTCGGTGCCGCTTTCGTGGCTGGCCGCGGTCATATTCACAATCCTTATCGCCATCATTCTTTGCAAGGTAATCTCTGCGATTTCGTCAAGGTCTGATTGTCATCTGCTTACGAAGATGAACAGGATGGGGCTGGCGATGACGATCGCGGCCTCGGCGCTGATGCTTGCCATAGGGTTCAACCTTGGAGGGCTTGTTCCGTCGGTCTCAACGTTGGAATTCCAACTGTTGGTGTTCGCCGCTGTTGCCATAGCCATGGGTTTGCTGGTAAAGGGCGAGGCCGGAGCCAACTCGCACAGACTTATGGAGAGGTGCTTCGATGTCAATGCCGAGGCCGCTTTGGCGATGACGCTTGCCACCGCGCTTGTCACCTTGATCTTCTCTTTCGATTTGAGGATCGGGAATATTCAATTGAAAGCCACTCCTTTGGCTCCGGGGCTTCTGATGTTGGCTGGGCTTGCCGGTTGCGAACTGGCTCAGAACAAGGAGGTCAATTGGATGCCACTTGCCTCCAAGATCGGCACGGACGCGCTTTTGACTCCGCTTCTGGCGATGATTCTCGCCTGTCTTATCTCTGGTATGATACATCCGAACCTGTTCTCCTTGGTGAACGCCCAGGTCGGGCTCCTCATTATGCTTCTCGCCCTTGTCTCGGGCGGTCTGACGGTCATGTCGTTCCTTTATCTGCGCGCATCGAAAACCTCCGGCAGGACTCTTCGTGAAATGGACGATGAACTGAACGAGAACCGCCGGGCAATCAACGAGATGGAGATCAAGACGATGCAGGCGGAGAATGAGAACCTGCACAACCTGCTGGATCTCAAGCGCAAGGAACTCGTCAGCGTGGCGATGAACCTGAGCGAGCAGAAAGAGTTCATGGACGGACTCTACGAAAAGGTCAAACAGGCTCAGGCGGAGATGGAACCGGAGAAGAAGGACGAACTTCTTCACGAACTCCGTACCGATCTCAATCTCAGAAGGAATTTCTCCAACGAGATAGACAGTTTCTATGCCCAGGTCGAGACCCTCCACAAGGATTTCACGGCCCGGATGACCGAACGGTTCCCACAATTGACAAAACAGGAGAGACGCCTGGCTATGCTGCTAAGGCTCGGTTTCTCCACGAAATATATAGCCACATTGATGAATATAGCTCCGACGAGTGTCGAGATAGGCAGGCACAGGCTCCGCGCGAAGCTTGGCCTGGCCAGAGGGCAGAATCTGACGGAATTTGTCAAAACTATATAACCAAGTTTATTAATCGCTTAATGTTGTAAAGTATGAAAAGAGTTGTTTTTGTTTCTCTGGCAGCCTTTCTGGCAGTCTCGTTGTCCGCCCAGACAACGGACACGAAGAAGGATTCAGAGGTTGAACTGAACCAGTATGGTCAGCAGGTGAACTCCACTCCGGGACAGGTAAAGATCCAGGACGGAATCATGGTGCTGGACGCCAAGAAGATTGACTACAAGATGTGGTTCGACATCCGTGTGCAGGGCGACGCAGCTGTCTTTTTCGGAGGTCCGGACTTCACTTCTTCCCAACTTGACGGGAAGGATAATCCTAACCACATCGGAAACGGAATGTCCATCCGCCGTGCCCGTTTCGCCGTCAAGGCCCAGCTGGACAGGAACTGGTACGGAGAGATTGACACTGACTGGGCTGATGGAATATGTGAACTCAAGGATGCCATTCTGGCCTATAATGGAGTGCCCGGGCTTGAGATCAAGGCAGGTAATTTCAAGGAGTCTTTCTCCATCCAGCGCAACACCACATCCCGTTACCTTATGTTCATGGAACGCCCGATGGTGACCTCGCTCGCACCGTCAAGGCATCTGGGGCTGAATCTGACATATTCAAACAAATGGTTCTGGTTTGCCGGCGGTGTGTTCGGACCTGAGCTCAAGGGAGCCGAAGAGGCCACGGCCATGAAGGACAACAACAAGGATCTTGGCCGCAACGCAGGCCTGTCCTACACGGGGAAAGTAGTCTTCCGTCCTCTCTATAAGTGTTCGGAGTCGGCTCTTCATCTTGGCGGAGCGATATCCTACCGTGAGCCGAAGGTCACATCCACCGACGCTTACGGAGCCGCGCGCTACAGCAGCCGCAACTCTACGAGCATCAACAGGAAGAAGTACCTCGACACCGATGTCATCACAGGTCTTGACCATGAGCTTGCCTGGACCGCAGAGCTTGCCGGTTTCTACAAAGGGCTGCGCTATGAGGGCGCCTACCTCACCCGCGGGGCTTTTCTGGACAAGAAGATCAACAACCTCGGAACCCAGTGGGCCGACGGTTGGTACGCGCAGGCTTCCTATCTTCTTTTCGGCGGCCGTCAGAACTACGACTACGATGGCGCCAAACCGACCAGAATCACTCCTGGGCGCTCCTGGGGTGATGTCGAACTTGCCGTGCGTTATGAATATTGCGACTTCAACACCGCTGACTACTTCGGAGGAAGCGCGGAGGCGTTCAGTTTCGGGATCAACTTCTACCCGACCAAGAACGTGAAGTTTGTCATCAACTACCAGTACAACAACAATGACCGCTATGCCAACGGCAAGGGCAAGCTGTTCGTTGGTCACGACGCCGCCGGCAATCCTACCAAGGACTACACCAAGGTAGTAGAGGGCGCCGGCAAGGCCGGGGTTGACTACCATATGCTCGCGATGCGTTTCCAAGTCGCTTTCTAATTGATTTATAAAATATTATGAATATGAAAAAGATAGCATTGTTTTCGGCGTTGGCTCTCATTCTCGCCGGATTCGCCTCCTGCGTTGAGGATAAGATTTACGATGTGGCCAGCATTTCCGACATAAAGAACACCGTTGCCTACACAGAGGATGATGCCGTGACGGTGACGGCGAAAGTCACCGCTCTGGTGGAGATCACAAAGGTTGAGTTGCTGTACAAGGCGGGGACAGAAGCGGAAAAGACTGTTCCTATGATCGGAATGACAAATGATGCGGGCGTGTACCAAGGAACTATCCCAGCCGCCCCGGTCGGCACAAAGGTCGTCTATCACATTGAAGCGAGCACAGACGGGAACACTGAATGTTCTCCGGAGGTCTCCTACACCGTCGGTGAGGTTCCGATCGACTACACTGGCCTGGCTCTGAACGAGCTCAACGGCAACGACAAATTCATCGAGATCTACAACAAAGGGAAAGAGGACATCCATATTAAAGGAATATCCATCCAGAAGGACGGCAAGGATGTCTGGACGGCTCCTTCCGCCATCCTTAAATCAGGAGAGTTCGTTCTCCTTTACAGCACCGATGTCCAGGCCGATCACGCAGAGCATCCGGAAGGCTATTTCTTTGGCTCAGGCCTTTCCGCCAAGAAGGCTGTCAAGGTGGAACTGTTCGACCCTAAAGGCGGAAGTCTGGACTGCTTCAATCTCGTGAACTTCGTCAAGAAGGCAAGCGCGTCCTACAGCCGTGTTCCTGACGGGACAGGGGCTTGGTACTTCACTTCCGCCACCCCGGCCGCCAAGAACGCCAACGAGACCGCTGACAAAGTCGAAGGTTTGGAATAGAATTATAGATAATGCCCACAAAGTCACGTGATTCGGAGCGAAGCGACCGAAGGGGTTCGGGGAAACCTTTCCCCGTGTCCCTCAGGGGCTGTCGCGAAGTGACTGGGGGGGGATATGCATTAATGGAATTAATATATTCATAAATAATTGATTGCTATGGCAAAAGAAGAAATGAAGATTGGCGAGATCTCTAAGCCTCGCTTCGAGTTCCGCTCGTTTGGACAGTGCTTCTGTGAGGCACACAAGAGGATGGCGCGTCTGTCCGTTCCTGTTCCTGAGAAGGTCTGGGAGCGCTCAAGCGACGAGATTTACATCATCTCGCGCAAGAACGACATCAACAACACCAAGATCCGAGGCGGCAAGATGGACATCAAGACCTACGTCCAGACAGTCGATGGCCTTGAGCAGTGGAATCCGTTGATGAAGGGCGAGTTCCCTATCAGCGCCAAGGTGCTTGAGGAGGAGGTTTTCCCTGCCTTTATGGTTGAGATGCCTAAACTGACGAAGGACACCTACACCTACGAGGAGTTCATCGCGATGGTGAAGGCCAACCCTGACCTTGCAGCCGTGCGTGTCCACAAGCAGCGTTTCGGCTATATGGTCAACGACACGATCTGCGAGGTCGGCAACGTGCTGATCAACGGGGCCAAGGTCGTGACCATCAACAGTGAATCGACAGAGATCGAGGACATCAAGAAGACCATCAAGGATGTCGGTCTTGAGGGCGTGGAGAACATCAACTACCTCCAGGCTATCAAGCGTGTTATCGGAATGATTGACAAACCTCTTGCAAACGAATAGATTATGGCACAGGAAATCGAAAGGAAATTTTTGGTGAACGGCGACTTCAAGTCGGATGCGTTCAAGGCTACAAGAATCACTCAAGGCTACCTTAGCAGTGTTCCGGAAAGAACTGTACGCGTGCGTGTGAAGGGTGACAAGGGATTCATCACCATCAAGGGAATCGGCAATGCCAGCGGCGCGAGCCGTTTCGAGTGGGAGAAGGAGATTCCTGTCGAGGATGTGAAGGCTTTGCTGGAGATCTGCGAGCCGGGTGTCATTGACAAGACCCGTTACCTTGTGAAGGCCGGGGAGCACACCTATGAGGTGGATGAGTTCTACGGTGACAATGAGGGACTTACGGTGGCCGAAGTGGAACTTTCCGACGAGAGCGAGGCTTTCGACAAGCCGTCCTGGCTCGGCGAGGAGGTCACCGGCGACGCCAAGTACTACAACTCGATGCTGATGAAGAATCCTTACAAGAACTGGAAGTAGGGTCTTTGATTGGTGAGCCTGTCGAAGTGGCCTTCAAAGCACAAAAGTTCAATTTAAAATATTCACGAATATGTCAGACCCTCTGGATATGAACAACTACCGCCTCGAAAAGCTTCCGAAGATGCAGAAAAGCGGCTTCGAGATCTGGATGGCGCGTCTCGGCGGCCCGCTCGCCATACTTGCCTTTGTCCTTATCTACTGGTTCGGACATTTCGGCTTCATCGACAGCCTCACCGCTGAATCCGTGTCGGGAAAGGCCCTGGCACGGCTGAACGAGATAGGCCTGCCCGCGTTCATAAGGTCCAACTATGCGATGTTGGCCATATTCACGGCGGGCCTTATCCTTTGGATGACCGAGGCGATTCCGAACTATCTCACCTCGCTGATCATCATCCTGCTCATCGTCCTCTGCGGTGTCACGACCCAGAAGGAGGCCTTCGCCCAGCTGGGACATCCGGTGATGTGGCTGAATATCCTTTCCTTCGTGCTCGCCTCGATGCTTGTCAAGACCAAGTTCGCCAAACGCCTTGCGATGTGGTTCGTGATCAAGTTCGGCAAGACCGCTAAGGGAGTCCTGTGGAGTTTCCTCATAATCAACATCGTGCTATCGATGTTCATCTCCGCCACGACCGTCAAGGCCACGATAATGCTTCCGATCTTTATGGTTGTCTGCGCGATCTACGGCGCGTCTGACGGTCACCGAAACAATTTCGGGCGCAACCTCGTGATCCAGAACCTGTTCCAAGTGAACATCGGAGCGAATGCCTTCTACACCGGAAGCGGCGCCCACCTGTTGGCCATCTCCTTGATCTTCGGCGCCGCCGGGGCGAGCCAGTTCGGTTACTCGGACTGGCTGGTGTCCTGCGGCCCGATGAGTTTCCTGATTCTGATCATCGGTCTTCTGATGGGGATGTACGTGTTCTTCCCGATGAAGAAGGGCGAGCAAAAGCCGCAGATTGACGGCGGTCTGGAGCGTCTGAAAACCGAACTGGACGCGATGGGCAGGATGACCGTCGAGGAATGGAAGGCCGTTGGAATATTTATGGGTGTCCTTATCCTTTGGTGTACTGACAGCCTGCACGGGATTGACGCAACGACCGTGGCCTTCATCGGTGCCGTGATCGCCCTGATGCCGGGAATCGGGGTCGTGAAATGGAACGACGTTGACATCCCGTGGCATCTGATGCTGTTCTCCGCAGGAGCCTACACCTTGGGAGCCGGCTTGAACATCACCGGTCTGCCCGGCACGATGGTAAACGCGGCCTTCGACTCAATGGGCATCACCGACAACACTCCGTTTTGGGTGCTGTACGTCATCCTGACGTTCCTGATGATGTACTCAGGTCTGGTTTTCCAATCCAAGACCATCAGGACAATGATCTTCGTACCGATCTCGATGGGCATCGCCGAACGGTTCGGCTATCCGGTCATCAGCCTCGCGCTTCCTGTCTCGATGCTGATCGAGCACGTCTATGTGCTGCCGTTCAACAGCAAGCCAGCCGCCCTCCTGTACAACACCAACCAGTACAGTATGACGGATGCCTTCAAGTTCGGCATCACTATGATGACCATCTCCTGGCTGATAATCCTCCTTTGGGGCGAGACCGTCCTCAAATGGCTCGGCATCACCCCGGGTTTGTTCTTTGTGGGATAATTTGTTATATTCGCAAATGTATGCCTGGGCTTTTTGGGAAGCCGCATCGTTATGGCGGACGGTGAAGAATGAGGCGTTTTTTTTGTTATGATCGAGATCGACACCAGAATCCACGACCGCTACTCGATAGAGCTGAAAGTCGGCTTCGTTACCCGCAAGAAACTGCGGATGAACGACTTCTCTCTGGCGATGTGGTTCTTCGTGCCCGGCAGTCTCGACATCAACAGGGCCACCTATCCAAAGGATATGTTCTACCAGGATGTAAAGTCGAACATCCGCCTGATCACCCCCGTTTTCCTGCTCCGCGAGATAGTGGAAGGCCCGGCGTTGCCTCTTCGCAACATCCGCGAGGCGTTCATCCAGATGGCGTCCAACCCGACCCGGACCCTGATCTCTGAATATGAATATCAGATCAAGATGTTCGCGGCCATCGTCAAAAGCGCCCTGCGCGATGAATTGGCGCACATCAAGCAGAACCGCATCGGCTCGGACACGGAGACCCTGTGCGACGGCTTCATCCGCAACGCCGGAAAAATCTGTGATGAATATGTCGGGCTGCGCTCCATCATCAACGCTCCGACCGTTCCAGAGGGCGTGATGAGGATGTACCTTTCCGGGGACGAATTCATCTGCGACATCATCTGCAAGCATATTCTTGAACTCATTGAATGGCTGAGGCGCAGGAAGTTGGATGAGCTGGCCGGCAAGGCGACGGCGCTTTACCGCAGGATCGGGAAGCACATGAGGCAACTGGGCTACCCGGAGATCCGGAAAGATGACCGGCTGCACAACCGCATATTCATTCATCGCTTCAGCATCCTGAAAAAGTACATCGAGAGCGACCTTTACCTCCGCGCTCCTAAGCGGCGGGACGGGGTGATCGTGGAGCAGCTTTATTTCAGCATCGCCGCCGGTCTGGCGATGTTGTTCGCCACCGTGGTGAGCTTCGCCTTCCAGAAGAAGTTCGGCTCGCTGACCCTTCCGCTGTTTATCGCTCTCATTATCAGTTATATGCTGAAAGACCGCATCAAGGAGCTGATGCGTTACTATTTCGCCCACCGTGTCGGCAGCAAGTACTTCGACAACAAGGCGAAGATCATCCACAAGGACACCGAGCTCGGCTGGCTGAAGGAGGGCGTGGACTTCATCGAGCCGGAAAAGGTTCCCGCCGATGTGATGACCCTTCGCAACAGCTCGCACCTCACCGAGGTCGAGAGCAGCAACGTCACCGCCGAGAAGATCATCCTCTACCGCAAGTCCGTCCACATCGACAGGGACAAGCTTCAGGCGAATTCTGAATATTCCTTCAGCGGCATCAATGACATCATCCGCCTGAATGTCACCAATTTCATCAAGAAGATGGACGACCCGAGCGTCCTGATGCGCACCCTCGACGACGATGGATCCATCCAGACCGTTGATTGTGACCGTGACTATTACCTAAACCTCGTCCTCCAGTACCAGTACGACAACACCGCCGAGTTCAAGCGCTTCCGCATCGACCTCTCCCGCGACGGCATCAAGTCCATCGAAGAGGTCCGGTGATCACTTATTGGTTAACTTCCATTGGATAATGGTTATTGCCGTGGAATGCATCTTTCAGAACAAAAGGAATTTATCCTTATCTGGAGCTTTTGATTTGCGGATTTTTTCTTTAAGGCGGTTTTTCTTCATGTAAACTGCACTTTTACTTGGTAGATTAAAAATCCGCAGTATAATAGAGGCTTCGAAACGGGCGACAACACAACTGAAAAAACGGATGTCGGTCTCATCCAGCAGATCGTGGAACTCGCGACGGAACTGTGTCATAATGCCACCATAGAGTTTGTTCAATTCCGCTTCAAAACGCTTTTGTCCCGCATCATCCACATTGATTCCACCAATCATGTCTGAGATTTTGTCGTAAACAGCCGCTCTTAATCCATATGGCTTCAAATTTTTATCTTGAGCCGAATAGAGGATGTCCGCCAATTTCTCCAACCAAGAGCCTTGAGACAGGTATAGTTCCAGATAATTTTTTTTGATGATATCATAGTCAGTCTTGATTTGTGCAATGGATTTGTCTGCCTCATCCAATCTAATATCAGTCGTCTCTTTCAATATGAGGATTCGTCTGCGTTCCTCTTCTACCTTGCGGGCTTTTTTGTAGAATAATATTCCCACACTTAGAATCAAGATTATAGAAACCGTCACATAGCAAATTGTCCAGAAATGATGAATAATCAACTCCTTTTCCCTTTCATGACTTCGTTCAAGATAATAATTCTTCTGTGCTACGGAAGATGATTGAATCTGCATTTTAAGAACCTTCGCATCAAAGTCTTGTGTGGATTTGACAAGATAGTCGAAAGCCAGTCCATTTTCTCCGTTCAATCTGTAGATGCGTCCCATGCAGTAATTAAATTCAGTACTTTCTCCTTGCCCTTTTTTCTGAAGCTCTGATATAATTCTTTTCGAGTCGTTCTTTCTGCCAACCATATCTAGCAAGTATGCGTAGGCACATTCTTGATTTAGACTAAGGATGTCATGATCCCCAGACAACCTTATCGCTTCCTCAAACAACCCTAAAGCTTTCTTTTCATCTGCCAACTGACCAAAAGATAGCAAAAGACCGTATGCTGCCATGCTATAAGCTCTATAATATAGGGGGAATGACTCATCATTGATTATTTTCCGAAAAAGAGAATCAGCGGCATGATAGTCCATCATGCTGACATAGTTTTTTGCCTTATTGACTTCCATCATCCGCACGAAGTCATCATCACCGGATTCTTTGAAACAAACAATTGCCTTATCATAGCAGTCATTGCATTCTGAATAATTATAGGTATTAGTATAGGATAGAGCGATGTCTGAATAGACAAACCCCACAAATTTTCTGTTTTTTACTTTATCGGCATGTTCCAGTGCTTTGGAAAATGTTACAACTGCCTTATCATATTCGTTAGCGGCATTTTGGATTCGACCAAGGTAACATAATGATTTGAATCTGTCATCCGGAGATCCATGACGTTCATAATACTTGACAGCCTGAGTGATGATACGAGAATCTGTGACAACGACATGATTTCTGTCTAGAGCCATTGAATATAGCAATGAATATAGGGCTTTAGATGCTCTTCCATTTATTCTCAGTGTGTCTATAGATTCCATTATTGTCAACGCACTGTCGGGCTTGACCCACATCAAAGACTCTGCGGAAGCTAATGCCTCTTTCGTTTCCTTGTTAGTACAATAAGTAAGCATCAATGGCAAAAGTGTAATGCCTATTATTCTGGAAAGGTGCATACTGTTTTGTTTTTTATTTATAAAAATACTAACTATGTAATTCATGTCTTTTGCCATAGAATTCAGCGATCATTTTAAGGCAGGCCGCCCCACAATCTGTCGCGTCACGCTGACGACAGACAGGATGATGCCTATGCAGACCCATTAGAACCTGAACACACCCGAGTCAACATCCGAGTTCTCAAGGCTCTTGGCGGAGTGGTTCTCCTTGCCGCGCTGGAAGAACCATGAGATGGTGAAGCCGAACTCGCGGTTCTTGGTGCGAAGGTTCGTCTGTGTCACGTGGCGGACCGGAGCGAAGGAGACCGTCTCGTTGGAGTACTTGTCGTCGTAGAACGGGAACAGGCACTGGGCTCCGAACTGCCAGTTCTTCCATCCATAGGTCAAGGACAGGTACGACACCTTCTCCAAGCCCTTGCGGTACAGTCCGTCCAGCATCTTCCCGCCGAAAGTCTGACGGCATGACAGTGACCAGTTGCCCCAGACAGCGGATGCGTTCAGATAGACCGGGAAGAACCAGTCGCTGAAAGCCTCACCGGAGGAGGTCTCCTTGATTGTCTGGCGGTCAGCGGAGACATCCACTCCAAGGCGCAGCCACTTCCAAGGGATATATGTCACAATCATATTCATACCCGCCTCGGAGAAACGGTGGGCGTTCCGCGTCTCCAGATACCAAGCATCACCGTCCTGCACGAACGCGTCATAGAGGAAGCCTGCGGTGCGGTTGTAGTGCGCGTCGGTCTGGACAATCAGCTTCCGTGGAATGTTATAGGAATATATAAGCCTCGACTGGTAGCCGGTGCTGTTGTGCACTTCCGCATTTCCCCTGCGGTAGAAGTTCTCCATGATCAGAATCCTGTTGCCGGACATCTGTTGTATGTCAGGCATCGAGGTCTCCGAGTCAAGACGCAGACGCAGCATATTCCTCTTATTCAACCTATAAGACAATAGCACTGTCGGAGAAAAGGCGAATCTCGAAAAGCCGTCGTCACCGGCCTTCATGTTGTTCTCCGCGCCGAGGCTCACACGGTATGAGAACGAGCCGTGGCGTGAGGAATATTCCCCGTAAAGCCTCTGCCGTCCGGTCCGCACGTTCGTCACGCCGCTTCCCGAAAGGTCGCTCCGCAGAAAACCGAACGCTCCCCTGTACCCGGCGTTGAACGTCCGGTTCTCCTTGGCGTATGACCATACCAGCTCTCCGATGACGGAGTTCTTTCTGGTTCTCAAATCCAGCAAATCCTCAAAAGCATCGGTCTCGGACGTGAAAGCGTTCTGGTCATTTGAATATGATGTCGCAGTCACATCAGCCATCAATGTGCTCGTCTCGGAGAGAGTCTTCTCGAAATAAACATCCACCGTTGGCTTCATGGTGGTGACATCGTTGCTCGCCACCCCAGAACGAGTGTCTTTCAGACCATTAAGGGCAAAATCGATGTATCTGTCGCGACTCATCTTGTTATTAAAGAATGAATAGTCAGCCGAAATCTGGAGCATATAGTCACCAGGCTTTCCGTTCAGCCACGCCACACCGCCGCTGTACTGGTTTCCACATTCCCGCTGCTTTTGGGAATATTCATACTTATATTCATCACCCCCGAGCCGGTAGGAGAACTCGCCGGTCTCCTCATCCCAGACCTTGCGCTTGTGGTTGAAATGACCCCCGAGGTTGACTGTCAGCTTGTTGTTCCCGCTCACCCGGCTGAGAGCCACATCGCCGTGGGAGTACATCTGCCCGACCCTCGTATAGACGCTCCCGTTCCAGCCAGTGTCAAGCCGTGAGGTCACCACGTTCAGCACCACGTCCGCCATGTCCATGTACCGCACAGGAGGCACATCGTAGAAGTCTACCTTCTTGATTTTCGAGGCCGGGATCAGCTGCAAGTCCGTGTCAGTTGATTTGATGCCGTTGATCAGGATGAGGATTTTCTTGCCGGCCAGAGTCGCCAGCGTGTTGCTCTGCTTGTCGATGAGCAGGTTAGGAATCGTCGCCACAAGTTCCCGTCCGTCCCTGGCCGCCTTCACCTCCGCCGCCGAGAAAAAGTGCGTCGTCCTGTCAACCTTATATGTTATGTTTCCCTCCGTGATGACCGACGCCGAGAGGATCTCCGTGATCACGCTGTCAGGCTGCTGCGCGTGGACCGGCAATAATGAGACTGCTGCAAAAATGGTGATTAACAAACTCTTTTTCATACGGTTATTATTTAAAACAAATTATTGGTTATCTTTTCTCCTTTGTACTTCATCCTTGCCAAGATAGAAAAATAATATCTTGAAACAAAATCATAAAGTACCATCTAAACTTTTGGCACAGATGGATGAATGTGATAGAAGAATTGCCAAACATAATGTGTGAAAAGATATCCTCCAAAAGCGCATGATTTTTTAACGTTTTAACTTGCTGCAAAGTTAGATGTGTTTGATGTTGTTTTCATAAAATATTACCTAACTCTTGAATGCCAAAAAATTGTCTTTCTGATGCTTTCTAAGGTTGTTTTTAAGTATGAAGTAAGATTATATTCTAACACGGTTTTTGTTAATATCTTGATATTTAGTACATTATGTGAACTATGGGTTAAATTCAAATTTATTATGTCGAGTTATCTCTTGGATATGAATTCATTACATAGATAGTGGATCTTAATTTCAGCCAATGCGTGCTCTGTAACGTAAGGTTTATGACACGATTCTTTCAGCGACTGGTCGCTGTACTGCCGTCAGACTTTCGGCGGGAAGATGCTGGACGGACTGTACCGCAAGGGCTTGGAGAAGGTGTCGTACCTGTCCTTGACCTATGGATGGAAGAACTGGCAGTTCGGAGCCCAGTGCCTGTTCCCGTTCTACGACGACAAGTACTCCAACGAGACGGTCTCCTTCGCTCCGGTCCGCCACGTGACACAGACTAACCTTCGCACCAAGAACCGCGAATTCGGCTTCACCATCTCCTGGTTCTTCCAACGCGGCAAGGAGAACCACTCCGCCAAGAGTCTTGAGAACTCGGATGTTGACTCGGGTGTGTTCAAGTTCTGACATAAATTCCACGTGGTCTCACGCGCGAGACGTTCACAAATTAGTACAAAAGTCCGAACATCCATAGAGGGATACGGTTGCCGTAGCCGGTCTCGATGCCGTCAATGCCAAGGTAACTTGTCGGGATGTCCGCGATCTGTTCAAAATTTTTATTGTCGCCACCTATCTCAAACAGATAGTCGCCATTTACAAGAAAATCTCCTTTTGCCGGCATCTGCACGGAACACACCGCTGACAGTTGGTTGATGAAGAATGTTTCGCGCATGGTTCCGATGTTGATCTTCGGCGAAAACGCATACATAAGATTGGTGTTCCCGAGATAGATTTTCTCAGGATTGACCAGTCTTTTGTAATTCTTAAGTTCCGTTGTGAGAAGGTTTAGGATTTCTGCCTCATCAAGTTTATAGAGAAGAGAGAGGAGTGTGTTTCTGGTTGTGCTCATTGACGAAGCCAGTTTCTCCGTGTTGGGTTGCAGTGGAACATTCTCGGCGATGATCATGAACAGTTTCTTGCATTTGTCGATGGTGGGGTAGGACACTTTCTCCACGGCTGGAAGGTCGCTTTCCACAACAAGTTTGACCACGTTCTGCAACATAGTCAAAAAATCGTCGCCTCCCTCCTTATAGAAAGGATATACTCCATAATGAAGGTATTTGTCAAATTCTCGTAGAACTTTAAGGCGTGACACAATGTCCAACGCTATCGCGCTGTGGTTGGAAAGAATATCTTCAAGACCATATGCCGGGATGTCAATAGTGCCGTCATATTCGAGAAATTCACGGAAAGACATTCCTTTAAGAATATATGGAGTCTGCCGTCTGGACATATCCACGATAGAATTGTCCAGTTCAAGCATCGAAGAACCAGTGTAGATAACTCTAAGGTCAGCATATTGGTCATAGAGGTTTTTGATTATACGGCTCCAGTCTTCGTTTTTATGCACTTCGTCGATGTAGAATTCGTTGATTCCACGATTGTACAGAAATCCTATCAGTTCCTGAAGAGAGTGCGTTTTGAACCAAAGATGATCCAATGAGATGTAGATTGTGTCATCAGGATTGGTGTACTTCTCCTTTATGCGCTGGATAAGCATAGTTGTCTTTCCCACCCCTCGCTCGCCTCTGATGCCGATGATTCTGGCCTTCCAATTAATCTTATTGTACAAGTAACGTTTGAAATCGAGCGATACTTGTGATAACTTGCTGTGATAAAATTCAATGAGAGGGCGAATGTCTGAAAGTTCCATATCAATCATTTTAGATGACAAAAATAAAAACATTTTTGCAAAAATGAAAATTGGTAATAAAATCATTTTTGTAAAAACGAACACGGCATTATCTGACCAAATAAGTATTTCCTCCTATCTGCCAACCTTACTACCTGAATGTCACCAACTTCATCAAGAAGAGGGACGACCCGGCCGTGCTGATGCGCACCCTCGGAGATGACGGATCCGTCCAGACCATCGAGTGCGACCTGGGCTACTACCTCAACCTCGTCCTTATGTACCGCTACACCGCCACCGAGTTCAAACGCTTCCGCATCGACCTCTCCCGTTCTACGACGACAAGTACTCCAACGAGACGGTCTCCTTCGCTCCGGTCCGCCACGTGACACAGACTAACCTTCGCACCAAGAACCGCGAATTCGGCTTCACCATCTCCTGGTTCTTCCAACGCGGCAAGGAGAACCACTCCGCCAAGAGTCTTGAGAACTCGGACGTTGACTCCGGAGTGTTCAGGTTCTGATCTGATGAATATCCCTTTGGATATGGATGATTATCCTGGTTCAGAGGGACTTTCTCATATAGGATGCTATAGAGCCTCGACCTCCTCTACAGAAAGTCCTGTGCAGGAAGCAATCGTTTCGGTGTCGGATAAGAGGATGCCCACTTCAGTGGGGCAAACCATTCTTTTTTACCCGAGATAATAGCCAGAGTTTTCCTCTCCTGACTCGAACACTATGACTTGACCTTGGTTGGTACACAACAAGCGGCAAACGTGTTTCCACCGAAACGGCATTTTACCGGAGAAACTGCTGATCCAACGGAGTTTATCCGGCAAAGAGGTCTATCACCGGAGAAGACTCAATTGCAGAGAAAATAGAGAAATCTTCTTCTTTTACCACAACGCTATTTTTCCGGCAATGCCCAAATCCAGGGTCGCTGTCGCTATACCCAACGCTTTAAATACACGGCTCATTGTAGGCAATGTGATGACGCTTTTCCCTTTTTCTAATTTGGAGATTTGGGCGCGCTGCACACCTATAAGTTCACCAAGTTCTTCTTGTGTGAGTTTTTGTGCCAGTCGTGCCTTGCGTATGGCCTCCCCAACAAAGTAGGCGTTCACTTCTTCTTTGAGTTGATTTTCCATAGCCTCACGCTCTGGGGTGCCTCTCTTTCCCCAAAGCTTATCTTTCATATCATCCGCTGGGATCAGTTTCATCTGTTCCATAATGCTGTTATCTCTTGTTTTTAAAATACTCTTTCCTTACCTCTTCTGCCTTGGCAATCTCCTTTGATTGTGTCTTTTGAGTTTTCTTGACTATACCGTGCGTGACGATAACCAACGTGTCCAACTCCGTGTCCCAAAAGGAGAATAGTCTATAACTAATACCATTATAAAGAGTGCGGAATTCCCATATATCGGTATTCTCAAGTTTCTTGAATATGTTAACTTTCATCACCCCTTCCTCAACCTTGAAGATGTTATAGTATATCTTCTGTTGAGCCTTGAACGGTTGTGCGTCCAAAAAGGCTTGCGCTTCTTCTGTCAACACAACTTTTAGTTTACCTATGCCCATTTTGTTTTCCGATACAAATATAATATAATGTTTCCAAGTAACGATACAACCCCGCATTGATTTGTACAAATGCTGCGGCAAAACTACGTTGAACTATCCGTGGAACAAATTATTCGACGGATAATGTGCGGAATCGCTGACTGAGGTCATTCAGCAGAAATATTCAAGTGCAGGATTGGAATGACAATTTCCGGAAAATTTCCGTCCCTTACGTTTGACCATCATCCGATTCTATTGAGCTTTAATTTATTGGCTTTTATACAGAGAACCGATCCGTTGAAAATAGTGCCGTGGAGCGAAATCAGTTGTTAGTTAACATATTCGTGAATCCTGCCAGTCAATTTTGGAGAGTAGGAACTTGTAATTGATTGAAGGTCAGATGATGACGCTTCACGTAATTGTAGTTGTTGTCTTTGCGGATGACTATTTGAATATTAACCTTTTAGCGTTATTGGGTAGAGCGGGTTCTGGCCCAAGGGATGACGTAGGCGGGGGACATCTTGCGGGACAGGAGGTCTTTCATATAGTCCATGTAGGGGGCGACGTGGCTGAAGAACATCTTGTAACCGTCGCAGAGGGCGTTCAGGCCGGTCTCGATCCTTAGGCCGCCTCTGTCTTGGCGGGACTCGTAGGTGTTGAACCGATGCTTGGGGCACTCGCCGTTGCAGGCGAAAAGCCATTCGCACTTAAGGCATTTGGTGGGGAGCTTGTTCCGCTTGTCGATGCCGAAGGCCGTCTGCTTGTCCGAGCGCATCATCTCGGCGATCGGCTTTTCGGTGATGTTGCCGAGGAGATAATCCTTATAGACAAAATGGTCGCATGGGTAGAGGTCGCCGTTGTGCTCGATGACGGAATTGCCTCCGCAGGTCTGGGCGAATGTGCAGGTGCCAGGCATCTCCCCGACCCAAGTGGCCAGAGTGGCGTCGAAGTTCGTGACGAAATAACGGCCGACATCATTACGGACCCAATAATCGAATATTTCGCATAGGAATCGGCCATAGCCCACATCGGTCACGGACCAAGGAGCTATGATGGCTCCGTCGGTCTTCGGGTCAACGATGAAAGGACGTTTCTTCTTGTCAGGCTTGCCCGCCCCGTTCAGCGGGTACTTGACGTGCTCGACCACAGGCATAAACTGCATAAATCCGCTGCCGACCTCACGCAGAAAAAGATACGTCTCCAATCCCCGGCCTTCGCTGGCGTGGTTGACCGTGGACATCGTGTTGAACTCAACTCCTTCCCCTTTCAGAATATTCAGTCCGTTCATCACCCTGTCGAAGGTCGGGAACCCACCCTTGTCCTTGCGGTACTTGTCGTGAATATCCTTGGGGCCGTCCAGAGATATTCCCACAAGGAAATTGTTCTCGCGGAAGAATCTCGCCCATTCCCGGTTGAGGAGCGTGCCGTTGGTCTGGATGGTGTTGTGGATGACTTTGCCATCGGCATATTTCTTCTCAAATTCCAAAGCCTTGCGGTAGAAGTCCAGCCCCAGCACCAACGGCTCGCCACCGTGCCAGTTGAAGGTCACTTCCGGCACACCGTTCGCGCTGATATATTCCTGAACCACTTTTTCGAGCATCGCTTCGGTCATCCGGGGCTCCTTGCCGCCGTAGATCTCGGCCTTGTCGAGGTAGTAGCAATATTTGCAGTCCAGATTGCAGAGCGACCCGGCCGGCTTGATCATGATGTTGAACGCCATCGGTCCGGAAAGGCGGATGGCGTCCCCGAGGGTCAGTGTCTTTTCAAATGTCGCGTCTGACATATCCCTGAAAAATATAGAAGTAATACTTCGGCAAATAAGTCATCCAGTGTGACTTGGGATTGGATGTCGTTGAAATATTCATTGTGCCTGACACCGTAGGTTGTCACCATTGTGATGTGCATGGCCTTGCGCGTGTTTGTCTCCTCTATGAAGCGAGCCTTTTTGGAGCGTTTCCATTTTGCAAAAATATGAATATTATTTGAGATAACTGCGGTATCTTGGAATTTTTGCCACATTCCGCACGGTTATCGAAAATAAGGCTGCGGAATCTTGGGTTATTTGCCACATTCCGCACGGTTATTATTTACGGAGTCTTTTCAGCGGGGTGCTCTTCTGGTCGGGACGGTAATCCTGCCATTTGGGTCAAGGAAGGACGTATCTTGAGAAATCATTTCGATTGAAAGTTGAATAAAAACGGATTTTCTTCAAAAACAGGATTATCTTTGCCGATTGGAAATCACCAACCTGACTACAGATAATGCTTGGAAGAATCATATCCGTACCTCTCGCCTTGATTTTGGCTCTGCCGGCTGGCTCGCAGAACCTGTCAGACGGTTCAGCTCCGTCAAATCTGCTCCCTTGGTGGCAGACAGGGCGTCACGCAACCTCTTCGTCAGACAGTTCCGACCTGTCCGACCTGTCACCGACAGCCGCACAATCATATTCACAGTCGCCTCAAAACATCCGCACAGGCATCGAGTTTCCAAAGATGCGGTTGGGGAGGGTGGCTGTCGTGAGCGCTCCGCTGATCGCGGAAGGGCTGGTGGCCAAGAAATTGGACGGACGGTTCCGGGGATTGAGGAACGATTATATTCCTGATTTCAAGAAGAGCGCAGATGACTACCTGCAATATTCCCCGCTCGCGGTGATGGTCGGACTGAAAGCGCTTGGGGTGGAAGGCCGCAGCTCGTGGGAGAGGATGGCGGTGTCGGACGCTTTTTCAGCCGTTCTGACGGCGGGCATCGTCGGCACGCTGAAGAACACCACCAACGTCACCAGACCGGATGGTTCAGATGACAGATCCTTCCCTTCGGGACACACCGCCACGGCGTTCATGACCGCCACAATGCTTACCAAGGAATATGGCAGTGTGAGTCCATGGATCGGTGTCGGGGCCTATTCCGTGGCCGCCGCGACCGGGCTTATGCGTGTCGCGAACAACAGGCATTGGCTCAGCGATGTGCTGACGGGAGCCGGGGTCGGAATCCTCGCCACGGAGGCCGGGTACTGGATCACCGACTTGATATTCAAGGATAAAGGTTTGTCTGCCACTTATGCCGACTATCCTGATGATGTAAGTCCGAGTACTTCTTTCTTGGGTCTTTATCTCGGGGTGAATCTGCCGCTTAGTGATTACGATACAGACGAGACCAACGAGTTCCGGACTTCCACCGGAAGCACAGCCGGCCTTGAGGGGGCTTGGTTTCCTTGGCGGCATTTCGGGATCGGGGGACGCTTCACGGCTACCAACACGTTGATATTCACTGATGACGATGAGGCGAAAAACTCTTTTGATGCCGTCTCTTTCTCTGGAGGAGGCTACTTCTCCCTTCCATTGTCTTCCTTCTGGTCAGCCGGAGCAAAACTGCTCGGCGGCTATGTCCGCTATCCGAAACTGAGCCTTGCCGGCAAGACAGTGCCCTCAGCCGGAGGTTTCACCTTCGGCACCGGCATGTCTTTGTCCTTCAAGGTCAATTCCTCTTACGGAATGAGACTTTTCCTGGACTACAACCTCCTCCCGCCCCACAGCAAATCTTCTAATGAATATATGAATATGCTCACGCTCGGCACCTCCTTCGTTGTCCTGCTGTGATCCCCGCCGGGCATCGGACCTTGAACTCACCACGTCGGTCACTGAGCCTGTCGAAGTGACCACCTTTCTCGGCCGGAGTCGTCATCGGGTCATCAAGATAGACACTGATGTACTCGGCGTCAATGCAGCCTGCACGGTTTTCCTTCTCACAGTAGTTGATCATCTTCTCCCAGGCGCCGGAATGATCTACACCCTTGTAGTCTCCGGTCAACGCTTCAGAAAAATGAAAAATGTACGGCGGAAATTTGGTCAACTGAAAAAAGTGTCATACCTTTGGCGGAACAAGATGCGACCCGTCGCGGTGGTTATATATTTTTCGGAATATTCCGAATAATGTGAAAGATTGTAGTCGCCGAGGGTTGATTTTGTTTGAGATTGACACATAATTATTAACACGCCCCTGAGGGTTCAGGGACACTAATGACTTTTTTATCGTACATTTCGCTATGGAAGTAAAGAACGCTGTAGCCGGAACGCTGGAGTCAGGTGACATCATGATCCAGATCGCCCCGGCCGAGACGAAAGGTCTGCACATCGACCTGGACAGTTCTGTGGCCGCCCAGTTCGGCAGACAGATCCGTCAGGTCATTGAGGAAACTCTTACCGAATTCGGACTGGAGGACGCTGACATCAAGGCGGTTGACAAGGGAGCCAGGGATTGCACCATCCGTGCCAGGGTGACCGCCGCCGCCGTGCGCGCCACAGGAAAAGATGTTTGGGCTTAGTTTAGGTTGAGGAATAAGTCGCGGCGCCAGGGACCGAAGGTGCGCGGGTTATTCCGATAATCAGTTACGATTATGGAAAGATTAAGAAGAACAATGATGTTCGTTCCGGGCAACAATCCCGGAATGATGCAGGATGCCTTCATCTACGGGCCGGACTCGATCATGCTCGACCTGGAGGACTCCGTGACCATGGCTGAGAAAGACGCCGCGCGTCTGCTCGTCCACAACGCTCTGAAGTCAATCGACTACGGCGACACCGAAATGGTTGTCCGCATCAATCCTCTCAGCACACCTTACGGACGCAAGGACGTGGAGGCTGTCGTGAAGGCCGGCGTGCAGGTGATCCGCATGCCGAAGACCGAGACCGCCGACGAGGTCCGCGAGCTGGAGGCGGAGATTGAGAAGGTCGAGAAGGAACTGGGATGCCTTGGCAGAACCCGCATGATGGCCGCCATCGAAAGCGCCGAGGGTATCTGCAACGCCTTCGCCATCGCCAAGGCCTCGAAGAGGATGATGGGCATCGCCCTCGGAGCCGAGGACTATTGCGCCAACCTCAAGACCCAGCGTACCCCGGGCGGAGCCGAGCTGCTCTATGCCCGCGAGACCATCGTGGTGGCCGCCAGGGCCGCAGGGATCGACGCTCTCGACACGGTATATTCAAACCTCGATGACATGGAGACTTTCCGCAAGGAGGTCGAACTCATCAAGACTCTCGGATTCGACGGCAAGTCCATCATCAACCCTCGTCAGATCCAGATCGTGAACGAGGTGTTCGCCCCGACCGAGAAGGCCATCGAGAAGGCTAAGAAGATTCTCGCCGCCATCAAGGAGGCTGAGAAACGCGGCTCGGGTGTCATCGCCGTCAACGGCAAGATGGTTGACCGTCCTGTTGTCATCAGGGCTCAGCGCACCATCGATCTTGCCATCGCTTCAGGCATATTAACAAAGGAGGAAGTTTATGAGTAATATAAGGGAAAGGGCGGCGCTTGTCGATAAGGTTGCCGCCGCAATGGGCAAGAAGGTGTACTCGGGTGAGACCCCGAAAAACACCACATTCCGCAAGGATCTTCAGAAGGTTCAGTCCAAGGTGGTTACACTTGAGGATGCCATCAGGCTCAGCGGCCTGAAAGACGGAATGACAATCTCCTTCCACCACCATTTCAGAGGCGGTGACAAGGTTGTGAACATGGTCGTTGGCAAACTGGCCGAGATGGGATTCAAGAACCTCCACCTCGCCGCGTCCAGCCTTTCTGACGTTCACGCTCCGCTGATCGACCACATCAAGAACGGAGTGATCACCAAGATTTCCACATCCGGTCTTCGCGGAGAGCTGGCCAAAGAGCTCTCCCATGGTCTGATGGAAGAGCCTGTGGTGTTCCGCAGCCACGGAGGACGTGGCAGCGCCATCGCGAAAGGTGACCTGCACATAGACGTGGCGTTCCTGGGCGCGTCTTCCAGCGACCCTGCCGGAAACGCCAGCGGTTACTCCCGTTCCGAGCACGCCAAGTCAATCTGTGGCTCCCTCGGCTACGCCAAGCCGGACGCGCAGTACGCTGACAAGGTCGTGATAATCACCGACGATCTCGTTGACTATCCGAACACACCGAACTCCATCTCCGAGCATGATGTGGACTACGTTGTACTCGTGGATTCGGTCGGAGACTCTTCCAAGATCTCTTCCGGAGCCATTCGTGACACCAAGAACCCTCGCGACATCCTGCTTGCGATGAACGCCGCGAAGGTGATCGTCAACAGCGGCTATTTCAAGGAAGGCTTCTCGATCCAGACCGGATCCGGCGGAGCCTCGCTGGCCGCTGTCAAATATATTCGTGAGGAAATGATCAAGCGCGGCATCCATTCCAGCTTCGCGCTTGGCGGCATCACCGCCCACATGGTCAAGATGCACGAGGAAGGCCTCATCGAGCGCCTGATCGACGTGCAGTCATTCGACAGGGTGGCAGCCGAATCAATCAAGAACGATCCTTTCCACAAGGGAGTCTCCGCCAATGAATATGCCAGCGCGGATGAGCCGGGATCAGCCGTGCACTATCTCGACATTGTGATCCTCTCTGCCCTTGAGGTGGATGTGAACTTCAATGTCAACGTGCTTGTCGGCAGTGACGGAGTCATCAGAGGAGCCGTCGGAGGACACCCTGACACAGCCGCCGATTCAGCCCTCTCGATCATCGTCTGCCCACTTATGCGTGGACGCATCCCTTGCGTTGTGGACGAGGTCACGACTCTCATCACCCCTGGCTCGACAGTCGATGTTGTAGTCACTGAATATGGCATCGCGGTCAACCCGCGCCGTCCTGAGATCGCCGAGCGTCTGAGGGAGGCCGGACTGAAGATCGTGGACATCCATGACCTCAAGGAACTGGCTCTGAAGTCCATCGGAGTCCCTGATCCGCTTCCGTTCGGAGAGAAGGTCGTGGGAGTAGTGATGAACCGTGACGGCTCCGTGATGGATGTCATAATGAACATCGAGGACTAAGACTGTTTTTTATGGAGATTACGCTTGACCAATTGCTGGCAAGTCGTGAGGAACGGGCTTCTTTCCAGAAGGAACTTTTGAAAGGTTACCCTGGAAAGACCCTGGTCTGCCTCACGGTCATAATGCCGGGTAAGGTCAAGCGTAATCTGCAATCGCTTGTGGTCGCCCAGGCTGCTGTCACGGCTTTGGTCTCGGCTTTCGGAGGCTCGACGCTGAGTCTCCGGCTCCGTGACCTGCCTACCGGCTACGAAGCCTATCTTGTGACTCCGCTCTCCAACGAGGAGGCCAAACAGGAGACGTGCCGGATTGAGGACACGCATCCTCTTGGCCGTCTTTTTGACTTGGATGTGATTGATGCTGATGGCGTTCCTGTCTCCAGAGAGTTGATCGGAAAGGCTCCCAGGAAATGTCTTGTCTGTGACAGCGACGCCCGCTACTGCATGCGTAACCGCACTCACTCCCTGGACGAGCTTTCGGCCAGGATTGACGAAATGATCGAAGCCTATGTGCGATAGCCGACACTACATAAGCGAGGTTCCTTTGTCTCTGAACTCGGTTCGCAGACGGATTGAGGCTTTCCTCTCCGCCAACGGACTGAGGCTCGCTCAGCTGGACCGCTATGTGGTCGTCACCCGTGACGAGGACGCGGACGAAATCCTTGCCGGCGGCGGTCTGGACGGCAACGTCATCAAGTGCGTCGCGGTGTCGGAATCAGCTCGCAGTGAGGGACTTATGAATATTCTCGTGTCTCGTCTCATCGCCATCGCCCGTGAGGAGGGCAGGGAATCGGTCAAAGCTTTCACAAAGCCGGAGAACGAAGGAATATTCAAAAGCCTTGGGTTTACGTTGCTTGCGTCCTCGCCGAAGGCCATTCTGATGGAGAACGGCAGTGGAGGGCTTCCGGAGTACAGGAAGTACCTGGAGTCGCTCGCCCGTCCGGGACGGAACGGGGCCATCGTGATGAACGCCAATCCGTTCACCAAAGGGCACAGGTATCTGGTCGAGCAGGCCGCCTCGCTGGTTGACAATCTTTATGTGATTGTTGTTAAGGAAGATAGGTCGCGTTTCCCTTACGTCGAAAGAAAGGCCATGATCGATGCCGGTTGCGCCGGACTTGACAATGTGGTTGTCTGCGAGGGGAGTGACTACGCCATCTCGGCGGCGACATTCCCGACATATTTCCTGAAGAAGCTGGACGACGCGACGGACACTCAGATTGCCCTTGATCTGGATCTGTTTGTGAACCACATCGCCAAGCCTCTTGGAGTTACGGTACGTTTCGCCGGCAGCGAGCCGGAGGATGCGCTGACCCGCCGCTACAACGAGCTGATGGCGGAGATTCTGCCGGGAACATCGGTCGCTGTGGTTCGACAGGATCACCAACCGGACCCTGAGCTTGTCAAAGGGTCGGCGCTTCGACAGGCTCGGCGACCAATAGATTTTGTTGAGATTCCAAGACTTGAACAAAACGGCAATCCGATCAGTGCCACCTCATTAAGGCGTGCTCTTGACAAAGGCAACCTCAAGGAGGCGATGGAATATATTCCAAAATCCACCGTCCCTTACTTGGTCGCAGACCTGGCCGAGCGGGCGTTGAGGTTGGAACTCGACACGACCCCCAAACCGGGACTCGTGGACAGGCAGGACAACGGTGCCCACAAAGACATGGACTATGCGCTGATGTCCAAAAGCATCTCAGCGTTAAGACCTTATCTGACAAGACTGGCTGTGGAGTCCGCCAAAGACATTGACCCGGCAAAGATAAAGGAGGTCGGCATCGAGGCCGAAAAAGCGATGCTGAAGGCCACCGGCGGAGTGAATACCCACAAAGGAGCCCTCTTCTGTATCGGCCTGTCAGTCGCCGCGGCCTCCTGCCTGGCTTGCTCCACGGGGGCTGTGGAGGCATATTCATTCAAGGAGCTTGTGTCGCGCGCCGCGTCGGAGATCCCTTCCGCACAAGGTACGCACGGAGCCGAGGCCAAGAGAAGCTTCAAGGCTGTCGGCGCTCTGGAGAACGCCCGCGCGGCCTATCCGGAACTGTTCGCCGACTGGCTGCCGTACTATCGTTCGCTGGAAGGCGATCCTTTCCGCTGCCATAAGACGCTGCTTCACATAATGACGACCCTTGACGACACCAACATCCTCCACAGGAGGGGAGAGGAAGGTCTCGCCCGCGCCAAGTCCGAGGCCGCAAGGCTTCTTGAGGACTTCAGCGAGAGCGGCCTGTCGTCTTTGAACAAGGATTTCATCAGGGAGAACATCTCGCCTGGCGGAAGCGCCGACATGCTGTCCCTGACAATATTTATAAATAGTATAATTAATTGCTAACTAATAATTTATTAACACAAAACTAATTTTATTATGGTAGAATTGATTCCCAATGGCGTTTACCTGAAAAATGGCAAGACTATCGTCAACGATGCCGCAGGAATGCCATCTGCCGATGAGGCCCGCGAAAACACTATCGCCTACAGAATTCTCCGTGCCCACGATGTGGACGGAAGCAAAGGCAAGAAGATGCGCATCAAGTTCGATGCGATGGCTTCACACGACATCACTTATGTCGGAATTATCCAGACAGCCCGCGCCAGCGGACTTGACAAGTTCCCTATCCCTTACGCGATGACCAACTGCCACAACTCTCTGTGTGCTGTCGGCGGTACCATCAACGAGGACGACCATATCTTCGGTCTCTCCGCCGCCAAGAAGTACGGTGGTATCTATGTTCCTGCCAACCAGGCTGTCATTCATCAATATGTCCGCGAGGCTCTCGCCGGTTGCGGCCGCATGATCCTCGGTTCCGACAGCCACACCCGCTACGGCTCGCTCGGCTGCATGGGTGTGGGCGAAGGTGGCGGTGAGCTTGTGAAGCAGCTCCTCCACAACACTTGGGACATCAACGCTCCTGAGGTTGTTCTGGTTTGGCTCGAAGGCAAGCCTAAGAAGGGTGTCGGCCCTCACGACGTGGCCATCTCCCTCGTCAAGGCCGTGTTCGAGAACGGTTTCGTGAAGAACAAGGTGCTTGAGTTCGCCGGCCCTGGCGTGGCTTCCCTCCCTACCGATTTCCGTAACGGAATCGACGTGATGACCACCGAGACCACCTGTCTGAGCTCTATCTGGGTGACGGACGAGAAGGTTGAGGAGTATTACAGGATGCACGAGCGTCCTGAGGCTTACAAAGAGCTCCAGCCGGGCGATATCGCTTACTACGACGCGATGATCCGCATCGATCTCTCCAAACAGGAGTCAATGATCGCCCTTCCGTTCCACCCATCCAACGCCTACACTATCCATGAGTTCCAGGCTGACCCTGAGGGAATCCTGAAGAAAGTGGAGGAGGATGCCAAGAAGCGTTTTGGCGACAAGATCACCATCGATCTTGAGAGCAAGGTGAAGGACGGCAAGGCTTTCGCCGACCAAGCCATCATCGCCGGCTGCTCCGGAGGTACCTACGACAACCTCAGCGAGGCCGCCGCGATCATGAAGGGCAAGACCATCGGCAACGACTACTTCACGATGTCAGCCTACCCACAGTCAACCCCTGTCTATCTCGCGACCACCCGCAATCACATCGCCGAGGAGTTGCTTGAGGCCGGTGTTGTGATCAAGCCGGCGTTCTGCGGCCCTTGCTTCGGAGCCGGTGACGTTCCTGCCAACAACGGACTCTCGATCCGTCACACCACCCGCAACTTCCCTAACCGCGAGGGCTCGAAGCCTGGCCAGGGACAGATCTCCCTTGTCTGCCTGATGGACGCGCGCTCTATCGCCGCCACGGCCGCCAACGGTGGAGTCATCACGGCAGCCACTGACATCCAGTACGAAGACACGCACAAGCCATATTCCTTCGACGACCGCATCTACAAGAGCCGCATCTACTACGGATTCGGCAAGGCCGACCCTACCGTCGAGCTCCGCTACGGACCGAACATCAAGGACTGGCCTAAGATGTACCCGATGCAGGATAACATGCTCCTCGAACTCGCCGCTGTCATCCACGACCCTGTCACCACGACCGACGAGCTCATCCCTTCGGGCGAGACTTCCAGCTACCGTTCCAACCCGCTGAAACTCTCCGAGTTCGCTCTCTCTCGCCGTGTTCCTGAATATGTCGGGATCAGCAAGCGCATCCAGGCGGAGGATCTTGAGCGCCGCGCCGGCAAGGCTCCGCAGCACGTTCTTGACGCTCTCGCCAAGGTGGGTGCCAAGCCGGAGGACACCTCGTTCGGTTCGTGTGTGTTCGCCAACAAGCCTGGCGACGGCTCAGCCCGCGAGCAGGCCGCTTCCTGCCAGAAGGTGCTCGGCGGCGACGCCAACATCTGCTATGAATATGCCACCAAGCGTTACCGCAGCAACTGCATCAACTGGGGCATCGTTCCTTTCACCATCTCAAAGGAAACTCCTTTTGAATATGTAGCCGGCGATTTCGTCTATGTTCCCGGCATCCGTGAGGCCATCCTTTCGGGCAAGGAGGAGATTGACGCCAAGGTGATCAGCGCCGAAGGTGTGAAGGACATTCATCTCTACTTCCAGAATCTGACCGCTGACGAGAGGGAGATTCTCGCCGACGGTTGCCTGATGAACTTCTACGCCGCCCAGAAGAGCAAATAATCATAATCGCGCACTTTAGGCTTGCGTCCATTTTAGGGGCTTGCAAGCCTGAGGCGCCCAGGTAATCATATTCGTAAAACACTTTAATTTTTAATATTCAATTATGAAAAAAATTCAGATGGTCACTCCTCTCGTAGAGATGGATGGTGATGAAATGACAAGGATCCTGTGGAAGATGATTAAGGATGAGCTTATCATTCCATTTGTTGATCTGAAGACAGAATACTATGACCTCGGCCTCGTTCATCGTGACGAGACCGGCGATCAGGTGACAATCGATTCCGCCAACGCCACCAAGAAGTACGGTGTTGCCGTGAAGTGCGCCACCATCACTCCTAACGCCAAGCGTATGACCGAGTACAACCTGCATCAGATGTGGAAGAGCCCGAACGGAACGATCCGTTCGATGCTGGACGGAACGGTGTTCCGCACACCTATCACCATCCCTTCCATCTCTCCGGCAGTGAAGTTTTGGAAGAAGCCTATCACCATCGCCCGTCACGCCTACGGTGATGTTTACAAGAGTGTTGACATCCGCGTTGAGGAGCCGGGAGTCGCCAAGCTCATCTTCGAAGGCGAGAGCGGCAAGAGGGAAGAGCAGATAGTCCACACCTTCAAGGGTCCCGGCGTTCTCCAGGGAATGCACAACACCGACGCTTCCATCCGTTCTTTCGCCCACGCTTGCTTCAAGTACGCCCTTGACCTCAAGCAGAGCATCTGGTTCGCCACCAAGGACACCATCGCCAAGAAGTACGACGGACGTTTCCGTGAGATCTTCGAGGAGGTGTTCGCGGAGTACAAGGACGCTTTCGAGGCCGCCGGCATCGAGTACTTCTACACCCTTATTGATGACGCGGTCGCACGTGTGATGCGCAGCGAGGGTGGCTTCATCTGGGCCTGCAAGAACTACGACGGTGACGTGATGAGCGACATGGTCTCCACGGCCTTCGGTTCCCTTGCCATGATGACCTCTGTTCTTGTCAGCCCTGACGGCAAGTACGAGTACGAGGCCGCCCACGGCACCGTGACCCGTCACTACTACAAGCACCTCCAGGGCGAGGAGACCTCCACGAACCCGATCGCGACGATCTTCGCGTGGAGCGGCGCGTTCCGCAAGAGAGGCGAGATGGACAACATTCCAGAGCTTGTCAACTATGCCGACCAGCTTGAGGCCGCCTGCTTCGACACACTCAACGCCGGCATCGTGACCAAGGATCTCGCCAACCTCATGGAAGGCGTTACTCCTCAGGTAAAGAACTCCGCCGACTTCATCGCCGCCATCCGCGAGCGTCTCGAAAAGCGTCTCGCGTAAGTGATTGAAAATCAGTTATAAAAGCGATGGTCTTTAGTCGTTATCAACTAAAGACCATCGCTTAATCCATTGTGACACAGAGTCTTATCCTCCACCGACAGAAGCTTAACCTTTGCGTAAGGTCGCACTGACCGGTCGCAGAACTAAAGGTTCGACAAAGTTTACCAGCCATCGAAGAGCCTCTCGTAAGGTTTCATACAGAGCCTTCTGGCCTCTGGTCAGATCACAGGTTCGGTCACTTAATTGATTACGGACTGGACACCTGTCTGGTCGCATGCCTGATTGCATGCCTGGACACGTACTTGATTACATGCCTGGACACGTGCCTGATTGCAGGACTGGTCACAGAACTGGACACGTGCTTGATTGCATGCCTGGTCACAGAACTGGACACGTGCTTGATTGCATGCCTGGACGCGTGCCCGATTGCAGGCCTGGTCACAGAACTGGACACGTGCTTGATTGCATGCCTGGACGCG
>SAMEA104315421__coassemble_590_pt1 | contig 49271 bp, 38 predicted proteins | sample SAMEA104315421__metabat2_low_PE_038 | metagenome-assembled genome bin SAMEA104315421 (sample SAMEA104315421) | gut metagenome | biome: Monkey gut; feature: monkey-associated habitat; material: faeces | place: China | collected 2013 | reverse complement strand
AATTTCGTAGAGGAACTCAAATGGAGAGGCATGATCCAGGACATCATGCCGGGAACAGAGGAAAAACTTATGGAAGGTCCTCAGGCCGCCTACGTCGGCATCGACCCTACGGCTGATTCCCTGCACATCGGCCACCTTGTCAGCATCATGATCCTGAAGCACTTCCAGCAGTGCGGGCACAAACCTATCGCCCTGATCGGAGGAGCGACCGGAATGATCGGCGACCCGTCGATGAAGTCCCAGGAAAGGAACCTTCTGGACGAGGAGACCCTCCAGCACAACATCGCCGGCATCAAGAAGCAGTTGTCAAGGATCCTTGACTTCGACTCCGACGCGCCTAACAAGGCAGAGCTAGTGAACAACTACGACTGGATGAAGAACTACTCTTTCCTGAACTTCATCCGGGACGTGGGCAAGCATATCACTGTCAACTACATGATGGCCAAGGACTCCGTGAAGAAGCGTCTTTCCAGCGAGTCCCGCGAGGGAATGTCCTTCACCGAGTTCAGCTACCAGCTGCTCCAGGGCTACGACTATCTCTGGCTCTACGAGAACAAGGGCTGCCGTCTCCAGCTCGGCGGAAGCGACCAGTGGGGCAACATCACCACCGGCACTGAGCTCATCCGCAGGATGCTCGGCAAGACCGACGCGTTCGCCCTCACCTGCCCACTCATCCGCAAGGCCGACGGAACAAAGTTCGGAAAGACGGAGAAAGGCAACATCTGGCTCGACCCGGAGAAGACATCACCTTACGAGTTCTACCAGTTCTGGCTGAACGTCAGCGACGAGGACGCGGAAAGATACATCAGAATATTCACCCTTCTTGACAAGGAGACGATTGACACCGCCATCGGGGAGCACCGTCAGGATCCTGGCCGCAGGACGCTCCAGCAGCTTCTCGCCAAGGAGCTCACAACAATGATCCACGGGGCTGATGAATATGCCAACGCGGTCTCAGCCTCCAGGATGCTGTTCGGCAACTCGACCTCCGACGAGCTGAGGAAACTGGACGAGAAGACGTTCCTCGCCGTGTTCAGCGGCGTGCCGACCTTTGATATTCAGAAAGCCGACCTTCCTTGCGACATCATTGACCTCCTCGCCGTGAAGACCCAGGTCTTCTCATCCAAGGGAGAGGCCAGGAAGATGGTCCAGGGCAACGGCGTGAGCATCAACAAGGACAAGATCTCCGACATCGGGTACGAGGTCTCCGGGAAAGACATCGTGGACGGGAAGTACATCCTCGCACAGAAAGGCAAGAAGAACTACTTCATAATCAACGTTCTCTAATATGGAGAAGCCGGCAAGCACAAGGCAGCTCAAGGTTGCCAGAGAGATCCAGAAGGATCTGGCTGAAATCATACGCGGCAAGGGTATGGCAGTGTTCGGAGGCGCGATGGTGACGGTGAGCGAGGTCAGGGTCAGCCCCGACCTCTCCCTCGCCAAGACCTACGTCAGCATATTCCCTTCCGCCAAGGCTGAGGAAGTGATGAAACTTCTGAACGACAATGTCAAGGCTTTGCGTGGAGAGCTCGGCCACCAGGTCGCCAAGCAACTCCGCATCGTGCCGGAGATTGTTTTCTACCTTGATTCCTCACTGGACTACGCCGAACACATCGACGAACTTCTGAAGAAATAGGAATATCCCCACGAAAAAGCGATGCTTTTTGTCGTCATTCCGGCGCGGCAAGGTTGCAGAATTGCGGGAAATTGAATAACTTTGCGAATGGAATTGAGGTATGGTGTAATGGTAGCACTACAGATTTTGGTTCTGCCAGTTCAGGTTCGAGTCCTGATATCTCAACCGGGACAGAGGGTGACTAAAAATTTTAGTCACCCTTTAATGTAATAACATCGTGATTATCACTGGGAGGCCGGGAGAATTCACGTAACTGGCTACATATTAGTTAATTGCTAAAACGTTCTGGTCATTACGGGAGGGGACGATTTCATAACAAGTTCATTATAAACACATTATAAAACACGCCGTAATATGAAAGGAAACTACATTTTTTTAGCCGAAGGTTTCGAGGAGATCGAGGCTCTTGCCACTCTGGATGTTCTTCGCAGGGGCGGAATCGACGTAAGAATTGTCTCAATCACAGACAATGAGATTGTGACAGGCGCGCATGGATTAACGGTGATTGTGGACTGGACACGCGACCTGTTCGAAGAAAGAGCAGAGTTCGACGGGACAAGCGAGAAAGATGTGCTTGTGTTCCCAGGAGGGATGCCGGGAACGAAAAACCTTGCCGAGGACGTGAAGCTCATGGAACTGATGAAGAGGCATTACGCCGAGGGTGGCACTCTGGCCGCGATCTGTGCGGCTCCTGGACTGGTAGTCTCGCAGATTCCGTCGCTGAAGGGGAAGAGGTTCACCTGCTACGACGGGTTCGAGGCGGCTCCGATCGCGAAGGGTGGGGAATATGTCAAGGCTCCATGCGTGGCTGACGGGAATCTGATCACCGGACGCGGCCCCGGGTGTGCCGTGGATTTCGCTCTCGCGATCGTCGAGCATCTGAAGGGTTCTGCCCTGGCCCAAGAGATCAGGGCCAGCATGATGATTTCTGAATAGTCGCTTCGACAGGCTCAGCGGGCCGGAAGTGACAGGCTCAGCGGCCGGAAGTGACAAGCTCAGGGGCAGGAAGTGACAAGCTCAGCGGCCGAGCCACGACGTTCACTGAGCTTGTCGAAGTGACCTTATTGAGGAAGTTGCCTTCGGACAATGACGCGCTCGATGCGGCGCGGAACCGAGGTCATGATCTCATACGGAATCGTGTCCAGAATTCCCGCGAGTTCACTGACAGTAGGATCCTCCCCGAAAATCGTCACAGTGTCCCCCACCTGCGCCGGAACCCCGGTCACGTCAAGCATACACATGTCCATGCAGATGTTCCCGATGGTAGGCACACGATGACCGTTAAGCGAAAAGCTGGCGTGTCCACAACCGAGCCTCCTGTCGATTCCGTCAGCGTACCCGACAGGGATGGTGGCGATCCGGGTTCCCTCCGGAGCAATCAAGCCATGCTGTCCATAGCCGATGGCACCGTCTCCAGACTTCAACTCTTTGACCTGCAAAACTTTCACCTTAAGTGACGCGACCGGCTTCAGCCGGACTTCCGGCAAGGAGCTGATCCCGTATATTCCTACACCCAGCCGCACCATGTCATGCTGGTAGCGCGCGAAACGCTCGATGCCGGCGGAATTGAGAATATGCCACATCGGATGGTAGCCCAGAGCATCATCAAGCCTCGCCGCGTTGTTCTCGAACATGGTGATCTGCCCCAACGTGAACTGATCCATCGAAGGATCCTCGGCGACCGCCAGATGTGAATATACCGACTTCACCCTCACCTCGGGACAAGTCTTGAGATATTCATTCAGATCATCAAGCTCGCTTGTCATGAAGCCAAGGCGGTGCATGCCGGTGTCAAGCTTGATGTGGATCGGGAAGTCCTCTATGCCACGGCTTTGCAACGTGGATACCAAGGCCTTGAGAGTGTAGAGGTTTGGAATTCCCGGCTCAAGGTGATTGTCGATGATCTCGTCAAAATAGTCCGTGCCGGCGGTCAGCACCAAGATCGGAAGGCTGATACCAGACTGCCGGAGCTCAATTCCTTCAATCGGAAGAGCGACTGCCAGATAGTCAGCCCCGGCATTCTGCATCATCAGAGCGAACTCCACAGCCCCGTGGCCGTAGGCGTTGGCCTTGACCAAAACCAGCAGTTTGGTCGTCCGCTGAAGTTTAGAGCGGAAGTACCTGTAGTTGCCGAGACAGTTTTGGAGATTCAGTTCCAGCCTTGAAAAATCTGTTACGCCGTTTGACATGTCATGAACTCAAATTCTGACAAAATTACTGTTTTTCTGCCAAAATCACCGCCAAAATATTTATATTTCCTCTAAAAACTGTTTCTTTCTTATGGAACGGGCGTAAGAATCGCAGATTTTTATGTAAGTTTGGATTCTGGTCTATTAATTGATGAAAACACCACCGGTGGGCAATCACCGTATGGACAAAGATTTTACCGCACGTAATTGCCGGCTTGCGAAAGATTAACAAATAAAGTAAGAAAACATTATGAGTACCGGATCAATCTGGATAATAATGATTGCAGTGATGATTCTGAGCCAAATCATCCAAAGCATGCTTCAAAGCAGGTTCACGAAATATTCACGGGTTCCGACCACCAACGGCATGACCGGAGCGGAGGTCGCCCGCAAGATGCTTTATGACCACGGGATCACCGATGTCAAAGTCACTTGCATCCCAGGCCGCCTGACCGACCACTACAATCCGCAGACAAAGACTGTGAACCTCAGCGAGGAGGTTTACAATCAAAGCAGCGTGGCCGCGGCGGCAGTGGCGGCGCATGAGTGCGGACATGTGGTCCAGCATGCCAAAGGTTACCTTCCGTTAAGGATGCGCACAGCTCTTGTTCCGGTCGTCAGCTTCTCCAGCAGGATCGTGCAGTGGGTCTTGCTTGCGGGAGTGATTCTGGTCTCCATGTTCCACAGCTATCCTGTGCTGATCTTCGGAGTCATCCTCTTCGCCTTGACAACACTCTTCAGCTTTGTCACCCTTCCGGTCGAGATCAACGCAAGCCACAGGGCCGTCAACTGGCTGGAGAGCGCGGGCATCACGAACTACGAGACCAGACCGATGGCCATCGACGCCCTCAAATGGGCAGCCTACACCTACGTCATCGCCGCAGTGGGTTCCCTCGCCACACTGCTCTACTACCTCTCGTTCCTGAACGACAGGCGCTAAAGAGAGACAACGAGACGATTGACGATTGTTGTTTGTCAATGGCTTACCGCCAGTCTCACAGCGCTGGTCCGGCACTTCCGGGTTGTTTGCCGAGTATATTCAATAGTTTGTCCGCTGAAAGCCTTGCCGGCCGGACAAAATGCGAAAATCATGCGCTTTGTCCGGCCAGAGCACAATCCACCGGACGGACTGCACTGAGGGAATGTGGACGGTGAGAATATTACAAAAGGCTTTCAGCCAAATGGTGAATCTGCATTGTTGGAAACCAGAACAGGCTGAAAAACACAAAGGCTATGGTACAGGATTTTCATGGGGATGAGCCTCTCATGTATTTAAGACCGGCTTTGATGTGAGGGCGTTCCGTAAATCCACACCGACATCGTCACTGGGCGGCCGTAATAAGAAGGCATTGAGACGTAATCCATAAACGGTTGATAATAATTGAGTTAACTATTAGTCTTTAGTGGATATGCGCCCAAGACGAGACGTTAACTATGTGATAATGAGTACATTATCAGCCACTCATTCTGTATCAGCGAGTAACGGATGACATTTTACTAATGAGGAAGATGTCGACTTGCGTTACGTCGTGTACCTGTGCCTGTAGGCCGTGGCGGCCTTTTACCCGGACAGGGCGCACGAAGCGTGTAGGCCGCCATGGCCATCAGACACAGGTACCCCGGACCGAAAAAGCACATGCGGAGGCATCCAACAACGCTATGCAGCGAAGAAAACGACCTTCTGGGTGCAACCCAGAGGTGTTTCAGACGTTAAGTAACCATCAGAAAATAAGCTGCATCATTTTAAGGAATCTTTTTGGTCTATATCCTATAGCATAATCACATAACAGGAACAACCTTCAGGCAGCCGCTGTCACGCAGCCTTATCCTGGAATCCGGAGATGTGTCTGACAGCATCTTGCTCAAGGCGTTGAAATCAATCATCCTTGGAGTGGCGAAAAACAGGTAGGTATATTCATTGTCCTCCTCTTCCGCGAAAGGGTACTGAGTCAGTTTGAGGTACATTCCATCAGGGATAAATATCTCGCCCGCCGCATCCACTGGGGTAATGCAGAAAGAAACCTCCTTGCTATTATGGTCAAGCCTCAATATATTGAAATAGTATAACTCATTGGTACTGTTGGAGACCACAAAACAGAACTCTCCGTCTCCAAGGCTCTCTTTCCCGATCATAAGGCCATCGGACGGATGAATCTCATGCCCTGTGGACAGGCTGTCGACATATTGCCTCAATAGATAGCACACGGTGTCCGTCAGAGTCGGAATCCCGGCCTGAGCAGAGTTTCCATCCCCACCGGCATGGGTTGTCGCCCCAAGGATGGAATATGTCGGCACAGCCCTGCGTTCCATCGCAAGGTCACTGGCCAAAGCGTCGTTGAGCCTTGCGGTGATTCTTCTGGAAGCCGTTTCCGCCTTTTCAATCAGAGTCTTAACATTCAAGACACCATCCTCTTCAACGGTGAATACACGATTAGTCTTCTTGTCAAGAATGGACACCGAGCCACCTTTGGGAATGCGGCACACATCTTTCGGGTTCACGCTCATGCGCTTGGACACATCGGACCAATCTCCGGAGCCATCTTTACGTACGGTAACATCTCCGGAGAACTTGAAGATCGCATAGCGCCCATTTGGGGCGTTTGGCTGCAAGGCCAAAGTAAAGCACAGGACTGAAATGATAAAACTTGTCAATTTCATACTTTTCTTTTTTTACGATTCTGAATATCCTTCACAAAGTCAACAAGGCCAAGCCAGATGTCCTTGGCCAGCATACCAAGGCCGATCATCAGCAGAGTCGGGCCGAAATTCAGATAGTTTCCATGACGCGCGAAAGCGTTGCATCCCAGTACCAGAAACAGGTAGATGAGAATAAACTGCGCGGCACGAACCACCAAACCTTCGAAAGGGACATATTCCTTTATCACCAAGACCAGAAGAATGAAGGCAAATGACAGCAATGTTGCCATCACCCAGCTCAGGAAATCGGAGGTTTCATCGACATAGCACGAATCCAGAATTGTCTGGAGAGCCCTCGCATGAATCAGAAGCCCCGGCATCCTTTCATCAATGGGAGTCAGATGGAAATCCGACGGATCGGACACACTTCCGATCAGAACCACCTTGTCCTCAACGCTTTGCCGTGCCTCCTCAAAAGGGATTCCTCCTCTTGTCAAATCCTTTGCAGGAATGAATTCGAACTCCCAGGACGGATAATTGATCACCTCCGATTTGCCTCCTCTGGCCTTAAGTCTCGAATATGCCTTCGGATCCGCAACTTTGGCCAACTCCGCACAGAAACTTCTCAAGGTGTCCCTGCCGACAATGTACTCCGACTGGAAATCCCGGACGACACTGAGATGTGAATCGACGGAAAGGTTGACAACTCCCCGATGCCCGATAGATGTGTTATCATAAAAATACGAACCGAAGATGGCGGCCTCGTCTCCGATTCGCCTCAGTCCGACAGGGAAAACGAGGTTGTCACATTGTGTCAACGACTCGATCAGGCCGGCATCACCCTCCGCAGGATAATTGAAGAACACGTCAAGGCCTATGGCGGAAGGATTCAAATAATCCACATAGTCAACGACCTCCATGATGTCCTCTCTGGAGCAGCCATCAATGCTGACTATGACGATGTCATCGCTCAATGTCCTGCTGGCCCGCCTGTCCGCGACCGTGTTATAGACATCAGTCAAATCAAAGTCTGTGGCTTTTTCCATCGGGGCGAAAGCAGAGATGGAACCCAGATCGTATTTTATGAAATATGACAGGCCGAACGCTATGGCCGTGATGGCCAAGGCATTCAATGGCAGACTCAAGTGCTTGAGTCTGCCGGGCATCAATCGGGCGAACCTTTTCAATGACATGGATTGAAGATCTACGCTATGAATTAATCATAGACGGGGACATTCTTGAATGAAATACGGCCACCAGAAAGTTTAGGACCGCTGTAACTACTATCATTATAAGCGGATAACAAGTAAGTAATGCTCTTCACATCAGAAGGGACATTCTTTAGCGTGATGGAACCTTTGCATTCCGGACCTTCCGGGAACTTTGTGCTAACATAGCTGTTGCCACCATTATTGTAATCCCTAAACGTCATATAGTATGATGTATATTCATTCCCTTTGTTATCGTAAATCGTAGTATAGTTTGAATTACCTATTGAGAAATGAAAATCACCCAGCCCCGTGTTCGTTAGTGAATAATTGAGCACCACAGACGTCCCCGACCGATTGCAGCTGATAATCTTAGCTTCAATTTGACTGTCACAAGAGATAATTGTAGCGGAAGAATAGTCATTCACAGCATTCTGCCTTGCGGTAACCTTTATTCTGAATTCCTTTCTTCCTGCCATTATGACAAGGTTGCAAGTGGCCTCGTCTGTTTTCATGGCGTTCCTGTCAACAGTCAGTTTCAGATACTCAACCTGACTCGTCTTTTCATAATCCGGAATGGTTCCGTCATTCTTTTCCAACGACACCCAAGCCGGATTTCCTTCCAATTCAGCGTGATAAGCCAAGGCACCGTTATGCGCCTTCAATGTCACGGCCAATGTGTTTTTGCCACGCCCGAAATCCAGACCTTCCAAAGGACTGACCTCGGCACTGGCGTTGTAGATCGCCCTTAACGGGAAATCACACACATACTCACGCCCCGACTTTATTGTCAACTGACGATAAATCCCATCGTACCCGTCCGCCGTGGCGGTGACCTTGTACGTCCCGGATTTGAGATCATCAAACTCGAAATAGCCGTTGGAACCTGTCTTGCTGGTGACATCACCCGGGGAAAGCGTCACCTTGGCTCCATTTATCTCAGCATCAGTCTCGATGTTGAACACAAAACCACAGATGACCCCAGAGTCATCCATCACGGCATCCGTGTTGTTTGTAGTGGTCGGTTCCAGACATCCGGCCAATGTGGCAACGCCTAAAAGGCATAACAATACTTTTTTCATCATTGTTGATATTAATTATTTTCTAATTTTAACGACCTGCGCCGGAACGGTCTTATACTCAGGCATCGCGTTCCCGGCTGAAGCACCGATATAGGTCGGATCGCAGACAGTGTACTTGACACCGTCAATTACAATGTGATCCCCTGGCGCAGCCTGTTCGAAGCGGACGGCTGTCGCAAGATGAAGCGGATAATGCAGCAGCACCACATCCAGTCCCAACAGTTCACGGACCAGAATGGAATACAGAATCGCCCTGTCCTCACAGTCGCTGTAAGGGTAGAAGAAAGTCTCGTCGCCGAAAAAAGCCCGCTCCCTGCCGAACTGCTCGACATCAGTCTTGTACTCGAAAGCCGTCTGCACAAAATTCAGCAGCATGTTGGCGGCTGTAAGCACATCCTTGCCCGCTATTTTATCTCGCAACGCAGGGTACAACTGCCCTTTCACCTCCTCGCTCAACGAAGCCTCTGAATAGACTCCCCACTCGCCGCTGAGAGGGTAATCATTGTAAAAATCAATCAGATTTTCATTGACTGAGACCGGGAATGACAATGCAGGGTATCTCTTCGAGGTATAGACCCTTGGCTTGCCCGGTCTTTCCCCCAGATTCATAGCCCCCGTGATCCTCAATGAGAACATCCGCTCTTTAGGAGTGGAGAAATCCGTCAGAAGGATTGGCTTGCCGGCGGCAGCCTTGTCCATCACGTAATACTTGCAGCCTTGAATGTTAAGATAAGTGTAATCGTACATGACATTCTTGAAAGGCAGAAGCAGCACAAGGGAATCGTCCACACTGGCGAGACGCACCATGTACCCGCATTGGGTCAGGATGTAAACCTGCAGCAGTTTCGCCTCGTTGCGCATGTTTTCAGGGAAAAACGCCTTTGTCATCTCATCAAGGAAGCGTATGTAGCCCCAGTCGCACAGATTCATCCTGTCACGCCATTGCAGGGATTCGTACACAACAGGCAGATATTTGCCGGATGAGAGCGTTCGCCATGCGGCTGCGACACTTTTTCCGTCTATTCCACGAAGTCTGAACACATTGCCCTCGCTCAATGGGACACCGCACTCTCTTCCATAGAAGTCGAAGGAGAAAGATGGTACTCTCTCCTCCTCAGGGACTTCCATAGGAGCGAACGGTTCAGGTCTGAGTTGTTCCTCCAAATCATCAATGATCCCTTCAAAAGGAATCAAGTCATCCGATACACCGGAATCCGGATCCCTCACATCCGGCTCCGGAGGCTCAGGCAAAGTCGGAGCGGGAATCGCAGGATTCACAACATGCCTCTCCCATGGTTTGGCGATGTAGTCAGCCAATGCGGCATTCACCTTGTCCCGATACTCTTTGAACTTATCCTGTTTTTGTTCCTTGTACTCGTTGAAAGCCTTCATCTTTCGTTTGCGATACTCATCAAACGACTGAGCTGAAAGCTCAAGCGACAAGAACAACAGGAGAAATGGAATAATCAGTTTTTTACCCATGAAAATCATTTGAATACCGGAACATTCTTGAATGAAATCCTATCACCGGAAAGTTTAGGACCGCTGTAACTACTATCATTATAAGCGGATAACAAGTAAGTAATGCTCTTCACATCAGAAGGGACATTCTTTAGCGTGATGGAACCTTTGCATTCCGGACCTTCCGGGAACTTTGTGCTAACATAGCTGTTGCCACCATTATTGTAATCCCTAAACGTCATATAGTATGATGTATATTCATTCCCTTTGTTATCGTAAATCGTAGTATAGTTTGAATTACCTATTGAGAAATGAAAATCACCCAGCCCAGTGTTCGTCAACGAGTAATTAAACACCACCGACGTCCCCGACCATTTGCAGCTGAGAATCTTCACATCAATCCTGCTGTCGCAAGAAATCACCGTCGCCGAAGAATAATCCTCCGCCTGCTCGCGGCTGGCTTTCAGCGCCACACGCAGGACATCATTCCCCGCCCTGACAATCAAAGCGCTTTCCGCCTCCGATGACGACATCTTCGTCCGGTCCACAGACAAGGTCAAAGGCTCTGTCTTGCCGGAAGTTTCGTAATCCTCCAGCGAACCGGAAGTCTTGTCCAACGAAACCCAAACCGGGCTGCCTTCGAGCTCGGCCGTGTAGGCGAACGAGCCATAATGGGCCTTAAGGGTCACAGTCGCGGAAGTCTTGTCCATGCCGAAATCAATCTGTCCGGATGGAGACACCTCCACATAGGCTTTCGGCTTCTCGCTGTAATCGCACGTCACGATCACAGGAATCACTTTCGGGCCGGCCTCGACATAGATTGTCGCCGAAGTCTTCTGCGTTATGCCGCGCCGGTCGATCGTCACAGTCACCTCCGCCGACTCTCCCTTGCCCAGAGAGCCGCTTAAAGGGTGCACGGAACTGATCCATTTTATCGAGGAGTAATCCTGAATCTTCCATTGCAGAGTCCCGTTGTAGGTCTCGTTGCGGAGGGTGATCTTACGGATTGTGGCGTCGGTGCCGAAGGAGATGTTCTCCGGCGTGATCGAGAACGAGAAATTGGTCCCAGCCTTGGCGCTGATGTCCACCGGGAATGACTCTCCGTCAGTAACCACACGTATAGTGGCCGACTCATCCTTCTTGATGAGAGCTCTGTTCAGCGTGACCACGACAGCGCTTGACTTTCCGACAGCGGTCTCTCCTTTCAAAGGAGAGACGGTCATCCAATCCGGTGCGTCCATTATCTGCCACTTGACCGTTCCGGAATTACCTGTGTTCTGGATGGAGAATGAAAGCGAGGATTGCTCCGATCCGAAGTCCAGGGATGTGGACGACAGCTTCAATCTGGCTTCCTTGACCTCTTTCTTTAACGAGATGTCACACTGTGAGGACATTCCCGGAACTACCGTGACCTGACGGCTGTCAGTCACATAACCTGCCGAGGAGACCTGAACCTTGACCTGCCCTGGATCCAGGTCCTTGAATTCAAAGTGTCCGTCAACACCTGTCACAGTCGAGAGGTTCCCGGGAGAAAGCACGACTTCGGCGTTCCTCAAGGCACTTCCTGTCTCCGAGTCCGAAACAATGCCATAGACACCTCCGAAAGTGGGAACCTCATCCTCGGAACAACCGACTGTCAATAGACAACAAAACAAGCAGGTGAATATCGTGAATATATTCAAAGATTTCATTTTCAATTGGTTTTAGAAATTAATCGAAGCCGCCACAACGGGTGTCCCGTAAGGAGACACTCCTGGCATTACGGAATATTTTCCATTGCCGACAACAAGGCGTCTCGCACCGGAAGCAGCCACGGCATCAATAAGGTTATAGGCGTACAAGGCGACAGCAGCGCCGACGCACACATTCCGCGCCGTGGCATAATGATCCCGCTTGGTCGAATAGCTCTTTATCAAAGAGGCGTCATGGGTGCCGGAAATCTTCCTCGAATAGTCACTTCTTTGATTGTCAAAGAATATGATCCCTCCGGCCAACGCGGCACATCCCCCAAGGATAAGTCCGCCTTTCAAGCCGGCCCCTTTGTGAAACTGTCCCCAACCAGGGATGATCGCTGACCGCCAAAGGCCACTTACTCCGTAACGATCAGTGACACGGATGGACGAGAAATCTGCATGCTGCCCGTTCCTCTCCACCGCATAGACGGCATAGTAGTCCAGAACCGGAACACCGCCCCGGACCGTGGATTTCCAATATTCATCTATTCTGCGGGAGTGGATAGGCTTCGAAGCGCCGTCAGCGCGGATTTCAAGAGAATAATTGTCCACACCCGAAGAGGTCACGGATGAGTTTCCTGAATATCTCTGACTGGAGTTGTCTTCGAATATCTCCGTGACCGAAACCTTGTTGGTCCTCTCGACATTCGCCGACAGTTCCTTGAGGATGGACGAACGCGCCCCGTCAAGCGTGCCTGCAGCATCAGAATGAACCACGACAAGATAGTAGGCCGGACAGTCCGCCTGAGATGCGCCGCCGATCCAGCGAGGCTTCAAGCCAGCTCTGCCTTGGGCATGCGCACATGGCATGGCACAAAGCAGAGCCAGTAAAAGAACTGACAGATTCCTGCACATCGCCTATTGGTTCTTCAATTTTCCGTAAACCTTGTCCCTGAACTCATTATGACGCTTTTCAAGCGTGGCCCTGTCGTCAGCGGATATTTTCTCTTTTACTTTATCCTCAATGTCCTTGACAAGGGCATCCTTGTCCGTGCCATATTCCATGCACACAAACACTGTGAACTGGTTGTTCTTGCCGATGTACCTGGAAGTCTTGATGACATGGGCGTCACGGACTACCTGCTGGGAGATGGAAGCAGCCAGATCCTTCGACTCGGCGGACTGATCAGTCACGGAACGTCCACTCTTGTCATCCGCAGCATACTGGCTCAAGGATATTCCCAAATCCTCGGTGGCCGAGATCACCGCCTGTTCGATCTTACGGGCGAACATGGCATTCGCCTGCAACTCGGCTATGTTTCTGGCTGTCATTTCCTTGAAATGCTGTCCCTGTCCGTATGCCCTGACGGACGGATTCTGCTCATAAAGCTCGATGCAAGGCTCGGAAGCCACCGATTTTCCATAAGGGTTGACTTCTCCTGAAACAGTCTTCTGCGATGTTCCACAGGATGTCATAAGGCTCAAAACGGCTACAGACAATGCCACTACAATCAAATGGTTCTTTTTCATAATAGAATAGTGTTTTGATTATTATTCATAATCAAGGTTAAACGGCCATCCGGCTCCAAGGCGATGGTGTAAACAACTATAAAGAAAGTGTGGAGTCCTTTTCGTTCATCTCAAAAGAGGTTCTGACAAAACCCGGATACAGACAAACCGAAACAATCCCCCACACCTGTATCGTTGAGTGATGAACACACGCAAACAGATACAGACGAAAGGTGCTGCCGTTCATATCCTTGTATCCAATGAAACTGTCAGATTTCTTTTGAAGGATAGTGCGAAAACACTTTCATCAATATGTATGTTCCAGACACAATGTGCCTAAAACGATGCTAAGGTAAGAATATTTTCGGAAATAACAGCACCTTGAAGGATTGTTTCTTAAAAAATATGGGGTCGTTCGGTCTAGCATACTTACCGGCGCTTCGACGGGCTCGGCGGCCTACTTCGGCAGGCGCGGCGGCCGGGAGGCTGTCAGTTGAGATTCTTGCCGTGGCAGTTGCGGTAGGAGAGGCGGCTGCCGCATGGGCATGGGTCATCAGGAGGGGTCGGAGGGACGAAAAGGCCGAGGAGCGGGTTCTTCTTGACCATCGTCCGGATCGGATCGTCCTCTGTCTGGAGAACTACTTTGAGACAGTTCTTCTCATTGGAGGAATAGCCTTTCAGCAGCCACTTCGGAAGGGTGTTGGCATAGGCGGCGACAATCTCCATGCATTCGTTGTAGTCTTCAAACGACTCGATGTCTTCCTGCCTGCGGGACACGCTTGCGAATATGGCTTCGGTGGTGTCATCCTTTCCGATCATCTGGGCGTTCATCCAGATGTCATGCTCCTCACGGACAAGTTCCTCACCTGCATAGCCCAGATTGCCAAGCATCTCTACAAGCCTCCGGCCTTCCTTGGAGTCCAAGCCAAAGACAAAGTACGGGGAACCGGCTCCAGCCTTCAGAGCCTCATCCGGAGAGAACCTGCGCAGGGATTCTATCCCGGCATATTCATTTCTCCGGTCAAGGATTTCGTCCGGATCAAAGATGTTCGGGGCGCACATGAACCGCTCGCCGCCGGAATCGACCCGGCAGAGTTTAACAACAGGGCTCTCGTACACCATGTTAGTGAAGGACTCAAGACTGTGTCTGCCGGAGAATTCCCAGTAGTCCAGCATCTTGTCGAAAAACTCATCGACGGTCATGATGCCGTAGAGGCAGAGATAGCCCAACGCGGCCTGCTCCATCTCGAAAAGCCCGCTTTCCTCACCCTCTCTCAACACGTTGTCGATGTGAGGGGCGACCACATCATAGAATTCCTTGGGAATCCAGACCTCCCTGAAATTCTCGTCAGAGGTGTCTGAGCCAAGAAGTTTTATGGTTTCAAGGACGGATGGAAAGTCCGGATAGTCCAGATAGAGGGGAACCCCGGGGCCGGCCTCGATCAGGCGCTTGAGAAGCCTCAGATCCCTTTCAAGCATTCTTCCAAGCCACTCGGCCGGCCTTTCGATTATGTACGCGCCAAGCCTGTCCACAAACTCCGGCTTGCGGACTTTCGTCGGGACATCAGCCCCGAAAAACTGGCGGATGTCCTCCAACTCGACTCTTGGAAAGCTCTCAAGAGTCTTGAATATGACGCTACGCTTCTGTTTCATGACATGAAAGAAGGTACTTGAAACTCTGTTCAACGGGAAGTGGAGCATAGGAGAATCGAACTCCTGACCTTTTGAATGCCATTCAAACGCTCTACCAACTGAGCTAATACCCCATTGGGATTGCAAAGATACGGAAAAAGTTTTAAGATGCAAATTTATTTTGCGTAATAGCAAAATAAATCCGGTCACTTCGACGCTTCGACAGGCTCAACAACCGAAAAAGCCCAGCGACACCTTTGCGGATGGTCGCTGAGCTTGTCGATGCGAAATGTCCTGATAACTATTTCTCGTCCTGAAACTTGAGGATCGGCTGACGCGCCGCCGTGGTCTCGTCCGGACGGGTGATCGGAGCATTGTGAGGAGCGCTCTTAAGCATCGCCGGATCCTCGGCTGCCTCAATGGCGATCTTCTTCATCACCTCGATGAAAGCGTCCAAGGTCTCGATAGACTCTGTCTCCGTAGGCTCGATCATGATGGCCTGATGGAAGAGCAGAGGGAAGTAGATCGTCGGAGCGTGGAAACCGAAGTCGAGAAGCCTCTTGGCCACATCCAACGTCGTAGCCCCTTCTCTCTCTACGGTTCCGTCGGCGGCCTTCCTCGATCCGTCGTTCACAAGACCGTCATAGACGAACTCGTGCTTGCAGACTGTCGCAATCGGAAGCTTGTAGTACTCCTTGAGGCTCTCCTTGATGTAGTTCGCCCCGAGAGTGGCGTACTTTCCGACAAGTTTAACGTTCTCACGGCCGAGGGTGAGGATGTAGGCGTAGGCCCTCAGGATCACGCCGAAGTTGCCCAGAAATCCTGACACCTCACCGGCGGTCTTTCCGCAGTCCAGTGAATTCTTGTCCGCGTCGCTCTTGCCCACACCGGCACGTCCACGAACCTTGAACTGGCCATATTCATCCTTGACAACCTTAGGAACAGGAAGGTAAGGAACCAGTTTCTCGCAGACGCCGACCGGACCTGATCCAGGGCCGCCGCCACCGTGAGGTGTCGAGAACGACTTGTGCAGATTCAAGTGCAGAATGTCGAATCCCATGTCACCAGGACGGGCGACACCGATGAGCGGGTTCATGTTAGCTCCGTCGTAGTATAGAAGGCCCCCGCATCCGTGGATGAGGGCGGCGATCTCCTCTATGTCCTTCTCGAAGAGTCCGAGGGTGTTAGGGTTCGTCATCATGATGCCGGCGATGTCATCGCCCAAAAGCGGTTTGAGGTCGTTCACGTCCACGAGACCGTCAGCCTTGGACCTAACGACAACCACTTCCAGACCGCAGACAGCGGCGCTGGCAGGGTTTGTACCGTGAGCGCTGTCGGGCACGATCACCTTGGTTCTCTTCAGATCCCCGTTAAGGATGTGGTACTGACGCATGATCATCAGACCGGTCAGCTCACCGTGGGCGCCGGCGCAAGGATTGAACGTGAAATGGGACATTCCCGTGATCGCGGCCAAAGCCTTGTCCATATTATAGTAAACCTCCAGGGCACCCTGAACCGTGGACGCAGGCTGCAACGGATGCAGCCCGAGGAAGCCCTTCATCCCGGCGATCTCCTCGTTGATCTTCGGGTTGTACTTCATCGTGCAGCTTCCCAGAGGATAGAATCCGGTGTCCACACCGAAATTCATCTGGGAGAGGTTCGTGTAGTGACGCACGACATCAACCTCGCTCACCTGAGGAAGTCCAACTGCCTCAGACCTTCTGAGTCCAGCCGGGATCTCGTCAGTGGTGGAAGTCCACTCGTTCTTGCCGAGGGAATAGCCGACTCTCCCCTCTTTGGAGAGTTCGAAAATAAGCTTATCGTAATATTTCATACTTCTTAGGCCTCCTTCACCAACGCGACGAGAGCGTCAATCTCGGCTTTCGTCCTTCTTTCAGTAGCACAGAAACTTACATAGCCTTCCTCTGTCTCAAGTCCGGCGAAGAATCCACCGTCGTGCAGTTTGATGTGAAGCCTCTCGACAGGCATCAGCGGCCTGAGCACGAACTCCTTGAGGAACGGCTTGTCAAACACCTCGGCGAACTTGCCGGTCTTAAGAAGCTCATCGTGGAGATAATGTGCCGCGGCGTAGGAGCGGTCGTTGACCTCCTTGAGGCCTTTCGGGCCCATAAGCGACATATAGACAGTCACATAAAGGGCCATAAGGCTTTCGTTGGAACAGATGTTGGACGTGGCTTTCTCACGGCGGATGTGCTGCTCGCGGGCCTGAAGGGTCAGACAGAAGCAGCGGCGGCCCTGGGTGTCACGGGTCTCACCGACAATCCTTCCGGGGAGCTTGCGGACATATTCCTTCCTGCAGGCCATGAAGCCCACGTAAGGGCCGCCGAAACTCATCGGGACGCCGAGGCTCTGGCCGTCACCGACAGCGATGTCAGCGCCCCACTCCGCAGGAGTCTTCAGCACCGCGAGAGCGGAAGGGTCGCAATATTCAATGAATATTCCGCCTTCCTCGTGGATGGCCTCAGCGAAGCCGGTCAGGTCCTCGACGATTCCGTAGCGGTTGATCGAAGGGACGATGACTCCGGCGACATCATTCTTGGCAAGCTCGGCCTTCATGTAGTCCGGGCAGGTCTGTCCGTCCTTGCAAGGAACCAGAGCCAGTTCGATGCCGTGGTAGCCGGCGTAGGTCTGGATCGTCTTGATGACGTTAGGAAGCAGGGAGGATGAAACCAGCACCCTTGACTTGCGCTTCGTGCAGGTCGGAGCCATCTTCACGGCCTCGGCGGCTGCTGTCGGGCCATCGTACATCGAAGCGTTGCTGATGTCAAGCCCTGTCAGCGCGCAGATCATGCTCTGGTACTCGAAAATGTACCTGAGGGTTCCCTGCGAAATCTCGGCCTGATAAGGAGTGTACGCCGTCAGGAACTCCGAACGGGATGTGATGTAAGGAACGACAGACGGTGTGTAGTGGTCGTAGGCACCCTGACCGACGAACACCTTCAGTTTCTCGTCCTTCTTGTCCAGAGACTCGAAGAAGTCCCTGACCTCCTGCTCGGACATTGCCTCCGGCAGGTCATATTCACCCTTGAAGATGACATCCTTCGGGACATCGGAATAGAGGTCGTCCAAAGACTTCACCCCTACGCGGCCGAGCATCGCGCGGACATCATCTTCAGTGTGAGGAAAATAAGGGAAAGATGACATATTACTCGCCGATCTTTGCCTTGTAAGCGGCCGCGTCCAAAAGGGTGTCAACCTGTGAAGGATCGCTCATCTCGACCTTGATGATCCATGCCTCGTAAGCGTCCTCGTTGATCTTCTCTGGAGTGTCCTCAAGTTCTGGATTGACCTCGACAACCTTTCCGGACACAGGAGAGAGAAGCTCGCTTGAAGCCTTCACGCTCTCAAGAGCGCCGAATTCCTCACCGGCCTCAACCTCGTCGTCAACCTCAGGGAGGTCGGCGTAAGTGATGTCGCCAAGCTCTTTCTGCGCGAAATCTGAAATACCGATGACGGCGATGCCGCCTTCAACCTTTACCCACTCGTGGTCCTCGCTGTAACGGAGGCCTTCTACTACTTTGCTCATAGTGAATCTATTAATTTATGAATATATTATCTAAAACGCTTGCTGAACCTCTACTTCTTATAATTAGTCTGATAGAATCTCTTCTTCACAACCTTTCCCGGGAACACCTTCTTGCGGATGCGCACGGAAAGCGGAGCGTCAAGAGCGCCACATTCCCTCTTCACGAGGGCGAAGCAGATGCTCTTGCCCAGCGAGATGCTGTGGTAGCCAGTGGTCACGACTCCGACCTCTGTGCCGTCCTCAAGCTCGACCGGATAGCCGGCGCGAGGAATGGCCTTGTCCGCAAGCTCGATGCCCACGAGCTTCATCTTGGTGCCGTTGGCCTTCTGGTCAGCGATGGCCTCCTTGCCGATGAACTCGTCCTTGTCCAGTTTGCAGAACATGCTGAAACCGGCGGCGACAGGAGAGATCTCCGGAGTAAGCTCGTCACCGTACAGAGGCAGACCGGCCTCGAAACGCAGGGTGTCACGGCAACCGAGTCCGCAAGGCACCACACCGGCCTTCAGGAAAGCGTCCCAGTACTTCACGATGAGGCCCGGAGCCGCGTAGATCTCGAATCCGTCCTCGCCAGTGTAACCGGTACGGCTGATGATGACCCTCATTCCGGCATCCTCGAAATCCTTGAATGTGTAGAATGTCAGGCTGGCGGCATCGGCGGCGTAACCGAGAACCTTCACGAGTGTCTCCTCGGCCTTAGGGCCCTGGAGCGCGATCTGTCCCCAGTTGTCGGAATCGTTGACCAATTTCACATCGTAACCCTCGGCGTGATCCTTTATCCAGAGGAAATCCTTCTCGATGTTGGCGGCGTTCACCACGAGAAGATAGTGGTCAGCGGTGAACTCCTTGTAAACCAGAAGATCATCCACGGTGCCACCGTCAGGGTAAAGCATCATTCCGTACAGCACCTGACCAGGAACCATAGGACGGATGTCATTGGTGAATATGTGGTTGACGAATTTTTCCGCATCCGGGCCGCTGACGAAGATCTCACCCATGTGAGACACATCGAACATACCCACATTGTTGCGGACCGCCAGATGCTCCTCTGTGATCGAAGAGTACTGAATCGGCATATCGAATCCAGCGAAAGGACTCATCTTGGCTCCAAGAGCCACGTGGCTGTCATGAAGACAGGTAACTTTGAGTTGCTCCTCCATAATCAATTATCAGTGTTTAGTATATAATATTCAAGAAATATTAAAGCGCGAGCCTGAGCCCGAAAGTACCTTTGATGTTCTTGGCAGGCATGTACGACCTGTTGGTGATGCGGCAGGCATCCCAGCGGCTGGCGCAGCTTCCGCCACGGAGAATCCTCGTCCCGCCCTCAGTGGCGCCGACAGGATTTACCTGGGAGTCTTTTGAATATTCCGCAGCGCGGTCATAGCACCACTCCCAGACGTTTCCGCTCATGTCGTATATTCCCAACTCGTTGGCCTTGCGGGTCTTGACATCCTGCGGTTTTGACTTCGCATTGTCAAGGAACCACATCGCGTCATAATCGTTGGAACCGCTGAAGCCATAGTGACGGGACTTCTGGCCACCTCTGGCGGCATATTCCCACTCAGCCTCGGTCGGAAGACGGAACTTGCGGCCGGTCATTGTGTTGAGTCTGCTGATGAAGGTCTGGCAGTTGTACCAGGAGACGTTTCCGACAGGCTTCTGAGGTTCATCCAAGTCGTTAAGATAAGGTACAGAACCCATCACGGCGTTCCAAAGGGCGACGGTCACCTCGGTCTCCCCTATCCCGAAATCGTCAAGAGTGACAGGATGGGCCGGAAGCTCGTTCTCCGGGACAGAGAAATTATTGTACGGTGCATCCGAGGTATTATATCCCATTGAAAATGTTCCACCTTTGACTTTCACCATCCTGAAAGTCACGTCACCGACAGTGAAGACTTCCGGTTTCGCGTCCGAAGCGTCAATTTTCTCACGGTCAATAGCCGTTCCTTCAATCGGTCCCAAGATGGCGTCCGTCAACACATCTTCCGTCAGCTGCGCAAGCCTGAAACCGACCTTGGCCTTCTTGGTGTGACAATCCACCTCCATCCTTTCCAAGACGGTGCGGACAACCTTGCCATCCTTCCCGGCAGGTCCTTCCGGATCAATGGCCAGCTCCATAGGCTTGAAATATTCATTACTCGTGGCCCCTTCAGGCACAGCGTCATAACTGTCAAGGCACCATTCAGCGACAGAAGTGAAGTCCTTACCGTTCTGAATCTTCTGGGCATATTCCCACTGAGCCTCGGTCGGAAGTATGAATATCTTGCCGGTGGCTTTGTTCAACTTGCCCAGGAACTTCACGGCATCGTTCCAGGACACCATATCGGCCGGAGCGTCCGGGTTCTGCACGGAACTCGGGTTGCTGCCCATAACCGCCGTCCACAGAGCCTGTGAGACCGGCTTGGAGCTGATGACGAATCCGCCAAGGGCGACCTCGTGAGGAATCCCGTTAGTGATTTTCCTGCGGTTGTCCGCGGAAAGCCCCATCGTGTAGTGTCCGGCCGGGATCTTGACCATATCAAACGTGACGTCCCCGACTGTATATTCCATCTGGTAGTCCACTTTCACGGGCTTCTGTACCGTTGTCTTGCAGGCCGAAACCGACAGAGCGGCGGCCAAAACGGCGGCAATGTTTAAAATTTTATTCATTTTACGCAATATTCTTAAAAATCACAATCTCAAATGTAATCAAAAACTTTCAATTTGAAAACACTGTCAACGAATGTCACGGATTTTCCTGTGCAGGTTTTCAGGCAGAAGCTCAGTCAGATGGCCTCTGGCACTTTTCGGGACAAAAATCTTTTTCAACGACGCCCCGTAGAACGCATCGTCACCGATGAACTCAAGACCGGCCGGAAGAACAATTTCCTCCAATGACTCGCAGGCCAGAAAAGCACCGGCGCCGATCGCCTTCAACCCCTTGTTGAATTTCACCTTGTTCAGCGAGAAGCACTCCTCGAAAGCGCCGTCCCCGATGGCGACCAATCCGGCAGGACAACTTACAGAACGAAGTTCCCAGCATCCGAAAAAAGCCCCGTCACCTATGAATATCAAATCTTTAGGCAGACGGATACTTCTCAGCCAACCGCATTCACGGAAAGCCTCGCGGCCGATGTGCGTGACTGTTGGAGGAAGGAATATCTTGTCCAGGAACGAAGCTCTTTCCTCTTCGGGAATATCCTCGCCGATCTTCCTGTCCTCGGCCATATAGGGCTGAAAGGCGAAAACCCCGTCGCAGATGACTTTCGTGCCGTCCTTGACGTGCACCTCGCCCGGATAGTTCTCCGCATCCAGCAGTTTTGTGCCGTCGGCGGAGTAATTACAACAATTGTCATTGTCCCAAACATCACATGCGCGGTCCTTTTCAGCGGCCGACGTGTCAAGTCTGAGAGCCTGTAGCCAGTCTTGCATATTCAAAAATGATTTTTCCTTCTATCAGAAAGATTTCAGGAAGTCGAGATCTTTTTTGAGCATTATCCTCGGCTCCATCAAGGCGACTTTCTGGAACAGTTTGAACTGATTGGCCTTGGAAAGATAGACCTTGTCCTCGTGCTTTCCCTTGCGCCACCATTTGTAGAAACCGATCGGGTCGTTCTCGAAAGGAATCCTCGCCAGAATCTCTGACGTGTAGCCCGGGAAGTCGATGGTCAGACCAAGCCCCATGAACTGCTTGTAGTACTGCTGGTCAGCCCTGCGGAGCTTGCTCATCAAAGGGTTATAGACCTCGAACTGATCCACCTGCATCGTCTTCTCGCGGACAATCATCCTGTGGATTCTGACCGGATCGAAGTTCAGCCATGCACCGACCCTCAACGTCTTTGGCCCCTCGTCTGTGTCAAGGGTCAATTCATCCATCGAATAATACACCTTCTCGGAATCGAGAGGATAGACTGAGCCGGTCTCCGCCATAACTTACGATTTTAAAACTGAAAAGCAAAGATAGGCAAAAAAACCTAAAAATGGAATTTCTTGTGCTTGAGCCAAAGGCCATAGACCTCGCTGACATTGCCGGCGGTCACGAAGGACTTGATGTCCTCGCGCTTGAGATATTCCATGAGGTTGGAGAATTCCTCCTGGGTAAGAAGGGACTGAACCTCATAGCCTTTTTCGCCGGTGTAGCCGCCGATGACCTCATAGAGGCTGCAGCCGCGGCCAAGCTGGTCGATGATGAAGCGGCGGATCTTCTCGTAGTCATGCGAGACGATGCAGACCCTCTTGCGCTTGTTCAGGCTGGCCGTGAAATAGTCCACGACAAGGCCGTTGATCCATGTGCCGATGAGGCCGATGATCACCATCCTGAACGGATTGATGGCGAAAGCTGTGCAGCAGATGATAGCGCCCGCCACGGACACGGACGCTCCGATGTCGAAGTGAAGGTACTTGTTGACAATCTTCGCGAGTATGTCAAGGCCGCCGGTTGATGCGTTGATGTTGAACAGAATGGCCTGCGACACGCTGAGCAGGAGCACAAAACAGCAAAGGTCGAACCAGATGTCGCCCATCACGGATGTCGTACCTGGTTCCATCAGGCTCTGGTAAGGCATCACCCAGGCCCAGAAATCCATGAGCGGACCGAGGATCATTGCCGTATAGACGGTCTTGGCGCCGAATTCCTCCCCGATCAGAAGCCAGGCGAGGACCAGCAGGATGGCGTTGATGATGACCACGAACAGGGAGACTTTGATCTGGATTCCGAAGAAAGCCTCACATATTCCCGAAAGAACGATCGAGAGACCGGAGATGGTGCCGATGATGAGTTTGCTCGGCACAAGGAAATAATAGACGGCCGCTGCGGCGACAAGCATGCCCAACGTCATGATCACGACTTCTTTCCAGAATTTGCCGGTCGCGACCAGTCCGGCTACTTTTTGAATCTTATCGTTCATTTTAGTGTTATACCCAAAAAACAAAAACCGGGCGCAAAGTTAGGATTATTTTCCCAATGCTTTCCTACATTTCCAAGTTTTCTCACATTTTCAAGACGTTTTCCGAAGTGACTGCCGATTCCGAAGTGACACTGAAAAAGAAAAATGCTATCTTTGCGACCGATTTTTTGAAGAAGGAATATGGTTAAGGCACAGGAAAGCAAGGCTAAAGGTTTCTTTTTCGGGATCTTGGCCGCGGTCAGTTATGGTGTGAATCCTTTGGGGGCGAAGTACCTTTACGAGGAGGGGTTCAACGTGGAGTCGGTGCTGTTCTACAGGTACGGGTTGGCGGCGCTTATCATCGGGGTGATCATGGTTGGGAAGATCATCACCGGAAGGAAGGTCGCTTCGACACTTCGGCAAGCTCAGTGCACCGCAAGCCCAGCGACCGGAACACCATCGGCCACAGAGCCACAATCTTCGGTCACCGAGCCTGTCGAAGCGACCGGATATGAATCCTTCAAGGTCAGCCGTGGCGAACTCTCGACGCTGATCGCACTCGGACTGCTGTTCGTGGTCTCATCATTGACATTATACTGCAGCTTCCTCTACATGGACAGCGGAGTAGCCTGCTCACTGCTATTCGTTTACCCGGTAATGACCGCCGTCCTGATGGCCATGCTCTACGGCGAAAAAATCACGAAAACCACCGCGGCCGCCATCGCCCTGTCACTGGTCGGAGTGCTGCTTCTTTATAAAGGTGACGGAGAGACCGTGCTCAGCACGGTCGGAGTGCTCCTCGTGATGGTCTCCGCCCTCAGCTACGCCCTCTACATCATTGTGGCCAACCGTGCCTCCGCACCGGAATCCGGGCTGGAGGCCAGCCACAACAGGTTCTCCAAATACCTGCCACACAGGGCGACCATCCACAGGCTCGACATGTCCGCCATGAAGCTGAGTTTCTACGTGCTGATCGTCTGCGCCGTGTCGATGGTCCTCTTCTCGCTAACTTCTCCGGAACGCCACCTCATGCCTCTTGCCACAGGACGTGAGTGGGGATATTCATTGATGCTCGCCATCGTCCCGACAGTCTTCTCGCTCGTCTCGATGGGCATCGCCGTGCGCATCATCGGCTCCACCCCGACCGCCATCATGGGTGCCCTTGAGCCGCTCACTGCGGTCGTGATCGGACTCACTGTCTTCCACGAGGCTCTGACCGTCAACCTGGTAGTCGGCATCCTGCTGATCCTCACGGCGGTGATCACAATCATCCTCAGCAAGGGGAAAGCAACCGCATAGGCGGCGAAATTTGTCATCATGCAGAAAATAAGGGAAATACTCAGGATCGGTCTGCCGATCATGCTCGGACAGGCCTGCGTCATAATTCTGGCGTTCGCCGACAACATCATGATCGGGTGGCACAGCGTGGATGAGCTCGCCGCGTCATCATTCGTCAACAATGTCATGAACCTGTTCATTCTTACCGAGTTGGGATTCGCCGCCGGAATGACTCCGATGATCGGTGCGGACAACGGAACAGGAAACATCAAAGGAATCGGGATAACAGTGAAGAACGGTCTCGTGACCAACGGAATCATTGGAGGAATCAGCCTCATACTCCTCACAATCATCTATTTGTGCCTCGACCATTTCGGCCAGGCTCCGGAACTGACGCCTTACATCAAGCCGTATTTCATCATAGTCGGCATCTCCACTGTCTTCGCCCTCGGATTCAATGTCCTCAAACAGTTCACAGACGGAATCTGCCGCCCGATGATCTCTATGACGCTGCTGATGATCGGCAACATACTCAACATCTTCGGAAACTGGGTGCTGATCTACGGCAGACTCGGATTCCCGGAGATGGGTCTCACGGGGGCCGGCATCAGCACACTCGTCTCCAGAGTGCTGATTCTCATAGTGTTCGCCGTGTACATATTCAAGTCAAAAAAGATGAATGAATATGCCCGCGCGATCAAGGATGCTCTCCTTTCCCGCGACAAGATGAAGGGGGTCTTCAAGATGGGCTACCCGGTCGGCATCCAGATGGCCCTGGAATCCTCCACGTTCACGTTCGCGGCTGTGATGGCAGGTTGGCTGGGAGTCATCCAGCTGGCCGCCCATCAGGTGGTCATCACCATCTCGCAGCTTTTCTTCCTGATGATGCAGGGACTCTCGTTCGCCGTCTCGATCCTCGTCAGCAACGCCTTCGGCAGAAAGGACTTGAAGTCTGTCCGTGAATATGCCCGCAAAGGATACTTCATGACCCTCGGCATCTCCGCCACGCTGTCGGTGCTGCTTTACTGCTTCCGCTACCAGGCCGCAGGAATATTCAGTGATTCCCCTGAGGTTACAGCCCTTGCAGTGTCGCTTTTCTTCCTGCTCTTCGCCTACCAGTTCGGCGACGGCCTCCAGCTTTGTTTCGCCAATGTGCTGCGAGGCATCCAGGACGTCAAGCCGATCATGTACGCGGCTTTTGTCAGCTACTACCTCATCGCCATCCCTTCCGCCTACCTTCTTGGCTTCAAGGCAGGTCTCGGCATCCACGGAATATGGATGGGCTTCCCTATCGGCCTCACCCTCGCCGGCATATTCTTCTACGCCCGCTACCGCTCCGACCTGCGGCGATTCGGCAGGATGATGTGACATTTGTGATGATTCACCGTCACGTGTGGTGATTTGAGGGATTAATTTGTTATTTTTGCACGTGAATAACAAACCACACGATATCATGTTCACACTGCCTACCGATCATTCAGAGATGTTCAAGAATCCCAATCCCGAGCAACAGAGGCTGATGGAGCTGATTGACAGCAGGATAGAAGACGGAATGGACAGATCGGACATCGAGGAGTCCTTGATCGGGGATTTGATGGACGAAACATCTTTCCATTTCTGCATGTCCTACGCACTCTGGAAGTTGGGGCAGAAAAGACAATCCGAATCGGAATACGATGAAGATCTGGAGAAAATGCTTGCCCTTGACTCCGTCCCGGAAGACAAAACCGAAAACGAGACGGAATCAGAGTCGGAGCCGGAATCATCGGAGCCGGAAGATCTCTCGGCCAGAGAGGTTCTGGGCAGACTGAATGAGATGCCGGGCTGGAACAACCTCAAGAGAAGGATGGAGGGTATCATCAGCCTCCATGGTGTCGCGGAAATCCGGGACGCCTTAGGGCTGAAGAAGAATCTGCCCACGATGCACACAATACTCATCGGGAATCCCGGCACCGGGAAATCCTGTTGTGTCAAGTATCTGGCGGAAATCTATCACGCCCTCGGCATGCTGCCCGAGAACAGCATCAGGCTGACCAATCTTGCCAAAGTGTCCAACAGCACCATCACCAGTGAGATACACTACGCCATCGGAGGTGTCCTCGTCTTTGAAAACGCACATGAGCTCTATCACAGCGAGAACAAGCCCATCGACAACGAGCAACAGATCGTACGTAGTCTCATCGACGAGCTGAACGACCCGGCGAAACAATCCAACTGGATGCTCGTGCTGACCGGAGAGCCACAGGGGATGGAGTCCCTGCTCGCCGCTTATCCTGAACTCAGGGAGCATTTCCAGGAACCGGTTTACATGGAGGACTTCAAGCCGGAGGAACTGTACCGGATCGTGGACAGATGCTGCGACGAAAGGGATGTGCATCTTGCCCCGCAGGCAAAGAAGAAACTTGAGATGTTCCTCCTTCACAAGTACAACCAGCGCGGACCGAACTTTGAGAACGCCAGGTTTGTGCAGCGTCTTTTTGACGAGAGGATCATCCCGGCCATGTACAAGAGGATAGCGGACAGCGAGGATCCCGGGATCGCTGATGACTTGGGGCTTGTCGTGGCGGAAAGCATCCCTTCGATCAATGGCAGCTCTGGTGACGGAATGGCGGAACTTGATGACCTCATAGGCCTTGCGAGGATAAAGACAAGGGTCAAGGACTACCTCAACGCCGTGAGGCTGGCATCAAGGCGGATGGAACTCGGTCTCCCGACCAGCATGCCGCGTCTGCACATGGCCTTTCTCGGGAATCCCGGAACAGGAAAGACCACAGTCGCGGAGATCATAGGCAAGGTGTTCGCCGAATGGGGGATCCTGTCCGTCGGGCGGGTCATCCGCACGGAGAAAAGCCAGATGGTCGGACAGTATATAGGGGAAACGGAGTACAAGATGAACAATCTTCTGGCCAGGGCACGAGGCAATATCCTTTTCATCGATGAGGCCTACCAACTGGCCGAAGGCGGCGAAAGGGATTTCGGGCGGATAGTGATGAACTCGCTGCTTACGGAACTCGGCAAAAACAACCTTGACATGGTCGTGATCCTTGCCGGCTACACGGCTCCGATGAAAAAGCTGTTGGAAAGCAATGAAGGAATAGAAAGCCGTTTCCCGAATGTCTTCAATTTCGAGGACTACACGACCGACGAGCTCCTTGAGATAGGCAAGTTGATGATCCATAGGCAAGGATTCAACCTGACCGAAGGGGCGGAACTGAATATGCAGGCCATCATCCGGGCCGAATCCGAGAAGCCGTCCCCTCGCTTCGGCAACGGACGTTTCGTGTCCAATCTCCTGCAGAACGAGATACTCGCGACTCTTGGGGCAAGGACAGCAAAGATGGACAATCCCACCTCCGAAGATCTCAGCACGATCCTACCCGAGGATGTTGTGGTCAACAAGGCCCAGAAAGATGTCATCTTTGACGATGTGGCGATCGACGAGGCGCTGAAGAGACTTGACAGCCTCGCGGGTTTGCCAAATGTCAAGCAGGCGATCCATAATTTTGTCCAATCCGCCCGCTACCTCCACTCTATCGGCGAGCCTTACGTCGGCAAAGGGCTTCTGTCCTGGAGATTCATCGGCAAGAGCGGAACCGGCAAGAGCACGGTGGCGGAGATTATGGCGGAGATCCTTAAGGGGATGCGCCTCATCGCGAACAGCCACATAACCGAGATAAAGGGTGAACGAATATTCAATGTCTCAGAGTCAGACTGTGACGCCGTGCTTCAGGAGGCGGTGAAGAAGTCTTGCAACGGATTGATATTCATTGACGTGGATGATTCCAAATTTGACGGCACAAGAAGCTACTACGGTCGCAGCGTCGAGCAGATCCGATTGAAAGTCAAGGAATTGACCATCGAGAGCGGAGGCGAATGCGCCTTGATCCTCGCCGAGCTGGACGCTCCTAACAAAAACGTGGCCGAGCAGCTCTCTGACGGCGGAGTCTATGAGTTCGACCACACTCTGGTCTTCAAAGACTTCACCCCTGACGAGCTCTTCCAGATTCTCTGCGGATGTCTCGAAAAGTTCCTGGTCAGCTTCAGTCCGGCCGCCGAAAGGCACATCAAAGGCTTCCTGAAATCCCTGAACTCATCGATCGGAGCGTCGGCCAGAACCATGAAACTCATGTCACGCACAATCTACCAGCAGGTAATCCTCCGCGAATCCGGCCTCGCCCGGCCACCGAAGTCCCATCAGGTACAGCTGGCCGACATCGAGACCTTCAAATGGGACTCCAAGAAAGGGAAGATCGGTTTCTGAATACGAATGGCCATGTCTAACATAAGAGTAAACACAACCGAGCTTCTGCAGCTCCTTGACCTGATACCTGCCAGCCACAACATCATGCTGGTCGGACGGCACGGGATCGGGAAGTCAGAGATTCTCACTGAATATTTCAACTCTCGCGGCATGCCCGTTGTCCCTCTGTTCCTCGGCCAGATGGCTGATCCCGGAGACCTCATAGGCATCCCGGCGAGAAACGAGAAGACCGGCAAGACCGACTTCATGCCCCCTTACTGGTTCCCGTTGGACGGCAAGCCGATCGTCCTGTTTCTGGACGAGCTGAACAGGGCACGCCCGGAGATTCTCCAGACCATCATGGACCTGGCCCTCAACAGGACACTGGCCGGACGCCGGCTGCCGGAAGGGAGCCGGATCATCAGCGCGGTCAACGAGGGCGACCGGTACCAGCTCACGGACCTGGACCCGGCTCTGGTCAGCCGTTTCGACATTGTGAATTTCCAGCCTACAGTCCAGGAATGGCTTCTGTGGGCGGGACGCAACGGAGTGGACAGACGGGTCATGGATTTCATCGAGGATAACCCTGTCTGGCTGGACAGGAACCCGGACATGAAAGAGAACGAGGACACCGGGCTGGACAAGACCCCGGACCGCAGGGCATGGAAACGAGTGTCAGACATCATCTCAGGAGTCGAGACGATGACTCCTGTCCATCAAAAAGCCATCGCGGCGATTGTCGGGGCAAAGGCCACCGTCGCGTTCCGAAGCAGCGTGACAATGAACAGGCTGGCCAGCGGAAAGGATGTGCTGTACAGTTTCCATTCCGTCAGGGACAGGATCGACGGCTACTCGCTGCACGAGTTGTCAACAGTGAACGACAGCATATTCAGATGCCTTGAGGTCGAGAAAGTCACGGAGACCGACATGGAGAATGTCAAACAAAACCTCGTGGACTATTTTGAATGCCTTACTGGCTCCCACAAGGAAGCCGCCGCGCATTTCGCCAACCTTTATGTCCGCCAGACCTACCCCAAGGCCGTGGCTTTCATGGCCAAGGAATGCCGGACTCTGACAATCACACTGGTCCGTTTCGTCAAAGGCCTCAAGTAGATGGAAGACCGCATTGAGAGGATCATCAAACGCTGGTTCGTCACCGAGCCCGCTCTATTCGCCGTGATCTGCTCGCATGAGATCGCCGGGAACGTCAAGATGCGCTGTCCCGTGCGCAGCGGAGGCGGAAGGATCGAATGTAATCCGGATTTTGTCCGTGAGATGTCCGACGACGCCCTGGAGGAGGCATTGAGGACGGAAGTGCTACGCATCATGCTGAAGCACCCCTACGAGCGGCGTCCGGACGGTTGCCGAGGGGAGGCGATGGTCTTCGGAAGCAACCTTGTGATCAGCGACAACTACACGTTCTCCCGTTTCAACCTGCAGACAGCAGATGGTTCAGGATTCGAGGCCGGACTCTCCTATGAGGCATATTCCCGAAAAGTCGAGAAAGCCATGGAAGAAGGCGTCATTCCGTCAGGCGATCCTTCGCTGCGGGATGTGTCGGAACTTTGGGACGACGACCCTCTCCAGATAGCGCTCGTCAACGGAGTCCTTGAAGGAATAAAGGACTGGGGATCGTTGACCGGCGACCTGCTGGAAAGTGTGAAGGCCTCATCCCAGGCATCGATCAACTGGAAAAACGTGCTTGCGGGGTTCAGATCCTCGGTGCTTTCAATGGACAGAAGGCTGACAAGGATGCGCCCGTCACGCAGGACAGGATTCGAGAACATGGGTTCCGTCCGTCGGTTCACAAGCCGTATTCTTGTCGCGCTGGATGTCAGCGGTTCGGTGTCCAGCGAGGCGCTGGGCTATTTTTTGGGCGTTGCCAACAGCGCGTTCAAGTACGGAATCACGGAGATTGACGTCATCCAGTTCGAGATGTATGTCACGGTCAAAGACAGGCTCAGACATGCCCTCAAGGAAACTTTTGCGTTCGGCCGTGGAGGAACGGATTTCCAGGTGCCAGTGGACTATGCGGCGAAAGGAGGCTACGACGGTCTGGTCATTGTCACGGACGGAGAGGCTCCCCCACCCGTCATTCCCGACAATTTCAAGGCGGAGATCCTGTGGGTCTGCGAAAGTGCGGAGGCGTACAGGAGAAATTCCGGCTGGATGTCCCGCTCCGGCAGGGTCTGCACGATGAGACTACGATAAGACTATGATAAGACTATGATGAGACTATGATGAGACTATGATGAGAGAGCGTCCAGCACGTCGAACAGGCTCAATGTGCTGAATCCCTGCCCTTTGTCATATTCATTATGGATCCGTCCGATGAATGCCAAGCAGGCCCTTTCAAGATCAAAGTTCCGCACCTTGAAGCCGCGCCTTGAACGGCATGTCGGGCACCATGTGTGCAGGACGCACTCGTCAAGGGCTGCGTAATCATATTCATAATCAATGAGAATCGGCCTTTCCTTGCAATGGCAGCCACCAATGGACCCGGATCTGAAAAGATCGGGCGCTTCCTCTATCGCCTTGATTATCACGCCCAAAGGGACTTCCTTGTAGATCTGGCGGTTGAATATTCCCGTGCGGGCGTAGAAAAACCTCGGATTTCCGTAGATCCGCTCCCTTTCAGCCCAGAACGTCGGGAAGTGTAGCCTGTAAACCTCCTTGAGGTTTTCCGCCGACTCCAGCACATCGGTGGCGGCCTTCTGGATCAGGCTCCTCACGATCTCGGCATTGCCTGCGTCAATCTCCCCATCGTCATCCAAATAAATCCGCGAAAGCACCAGAATGGTGTGTGAATATTGATCCGCACGGACTGTCACGTCCCCGCTTTCAAGAGCCTTTCTGGAATTGAGGCACTTGAATATGAATGCGTTGCCGTCGCTCTGCCTCCTCAGTTCCTCCGCCGAAGGATCAATCAGCGGAATGACCCTGCTGTTGGTCAGAGCGGCGGTCATGAAAAGATAGTCCGTGTAGTCATCGCTGTGCGCGATGTCCAGTATCACCTTGTCGATCATCAGACCGAAGAGACGCTAACAGATCGAGTTAAGGCTCGGGACATATTCCCGCTGGATTGTTTCGGCGAACATCGTCGAGATTTCCTTCTCGCCGAATCCAAGATTGGCTCCGAACGAATAGATGAACTCCAGTTCCTTTTCTGCGATGTCCTTGTCAGACAGCACCAAAGACATCACATAGCGCAGCATGGGACCTCTCATGCCCGGATCAATATCCAGAATGGCCGTGATCGCCTTGGAGAACACTTCGCTGACATTCGCCTTCGCGATCTCATCCAGATAGACACGCGGGAAGATCGTCATCGGGGCCAATGTGCTGATGATGTGGTTGACCTCCTCGCTTGTGACCTCGTTGTCCACTCCAGCCACTATCAGTCCGACCGAGGCTATGAAATCGGCCATGTACTCGTCGATCGGTGAGTTCCCGACCTTCATCAGGATCGAGATCAGCGGCTCCATGCCTGCTGAAAGCTCCTCCTCGGACTCCGCCCCGGCGAACAGATTCAGAGCCTGCACCCTGATCGGATTGACAGGATGTGACGCTCGGTTGAGTCCCTTGTCCTTAAGGAAATAGTCCAGATGTCTGCTGTTGTCCTCCAGCAAGGCATCCATGCTGACATTCATCTTGGCCAGATCCAGCCCGGACGCCATCTTGAAGAAAGCCGTCACGCATGCGTCCACCTTCCCGACAGCCATGTAGCCATAGCGGTCAGCCACAAGCTCGGCCAGCTGGTCATGAAGCCTGATCTTGTAATGAAGGGTCATAGGCGGCGTTGTGTTGTCCGGCGGGAACACGAACATTATCAGTCTTTTGAGCGCGCTGTCCCGGTTGATGAGGTGTCCCAGCTCATGTCCGATGACAAACCGAAGTTCATCCTCGGTCATAAGGCTGACCAGCGAGGAGTTCAGGTTCACGATGTGCGGCATCCCTTCCTCAGCGGCCGCCACAGAAAACGCGTTGACCGTCGAGTCACCCGTCACATAGAAGTCAACAGCCTCCTCAAAGCCCAGTCTCTCCTTAACCTCATGGCACAGTGCATAAAGATCCCCCAGCAACGGCTTCGTGATCTTGATGCTGTGTCCCTCCATGTTGCTCCTCCAGTACTCATCCCCGCTGTTCAGCTTGGCCTTCTTGAGCACCGCCTCAACCACTCCCCCCTGCAGCGCGTCATAGATCTGTCCCCCAAGAATCTGCTCCAGTTCTATCGTCGGATTTAGATTTTTCATGTCGAATTCGTTTTTAGTGTTAATTATTGAGTCCACTTGAAAAAGTACCATTCGCCACTTTTTACCCCCGTTGGAAGTACCTGTGTGGCACATATTTTTTCAAAAAAAAGACTTTTTCAAGTGGACTCATTATTTTAGTGTTAATGTTATTTACTCCCCCAATGTCAACCTCACACAAACTTCATAGTATAAACTCCATTATCGTCACTAAAGTCATCAGCGAGAACCCCTCCACCTCAAACAACGAAACATCCTCTTTAAGACCTCTAAAAACAAATATACGAATATTCCTAAAAAACGCAAAATGCCATACGTCATGCAGATCAATGGCAAAGTCAGAAATATTAGCGTAAAGCGATACGCCATAAGATCTACTTCCCGGGAATGCCGTTCATCTGGTAAAGGGTCGCGAAGAACGGCTTAGAAGAGGGTCGGGTGGCTGTCATCGAGCTGGGCGAGGATCCTGGCCATGGCGGCTTCGCGGAAGAGGGTGGAACGCTCCTTGATGCCGAAACGGACGCAATATTCCTGGACTGCTGCCAATTCCTTGTCGTTCAAGTAGATGACCTGTCTATGCGTGCGACGGAGCGATGCTCTGCGCTTCTTAAGATAATCCGGATCGGGTGCCGAAGCGTTCTGTTTTTTTCTTGCCAAAATCTGAATGTTTAGGCAGTTCTGGGACTGCGGGCACAAAAATAAGCATTTTTAACGAAAAGAACGATTTAGAGACCTGTACTTTCAGTAAAAAATGATACCTTTGCAACTGGTTGAAAACATCAAAACGGACATTATGAGCAACAGAGTACTGATTTTCTCCGCCCCGTCAGGGTCTGGCAAGAGCACGATCGTGAACCATATTCTCGGAATATACAAGGATCAGATGGAGTTCTCGATCTCCGCGACATCACGGGCGCCGCGCGGAACCGAGCAGGACGGCAAGGAGTATTATTTCGTCACTCCGGAAAGGTTCCGCGAGCTGATTGCCAAGGACTCTTTCGTTGAATATGAAGAGGTTTACGAGGATCATTTCTACGGGACCCTCAAGTCTGAAGTGGAAAGAATCTGGGCGGCCGGCCACGTGATCATATTCGATGTTGATGTGAAGGGAGGAGTCAATCTCAAGAAATATTTCGGTGACAAGGCCCTGTCAATTTTCGTCCAGGCCCCGTCCGTGGAGACTCTTCGTGAGAGGCTCGTCAAAAGGGGAACGGACTCCCCGGAGGCCATCGAGGAGCGTGTCGCCAAGGCCGCCGAGGAGATGACCTACGCCCCGAAGTTCGACTATGTGCTAGTCAACGATGACCTTAAGACGGCGTTCGCCGAGTCCGAGAAGGTTGTCGAGGACTTTCTTGATGACGGGAAACTGAACTACTCAACATTCATCTAAGGAATCAGTGAAGATAGCCGTCTATTCGGGGTCGTTCAATCCCCTGCACATCGGTCATCAGGCCATAATGGAGTACCTCACAAGGGAGAAGGAATATGACTGGGTGTACCTCGTTGTGTCCCCGAAGAACCCTCTGAAGGATTCGATCAGCGCCGAATCCGGTGAGAGTCGCTACGAGGCCGCAGTGGCCGCCGTCAAGCGTCACCCTGAACTGCACGTCTGGGTGGATGACATCGAACTCAGGATGGATCCGCCGCACTACACGATCAGGACTCTGGACGCACTAAAACAGCGGGAGCCGGACAACGACTTCACGCTTGTCATCGGTGCGGACAACCTTCAGAGCATCCGCCGCTGGAGGGATTTTCCGAGAATTCTTTCCGAATATGGTGTGACTGTATATCCGCGCAAAGGGTACGATATCGATGGCATCAAGCGTCGGCTGATCGAGGAGTGCAAGACTTTCCCCGCCCCTTATGTCCTTGATTCCGAAGAAATTGTCCCGGACGGAATGAGAAGCCTTGAGGAGACCCTCCTCCGCTCCTATAACATAGAGGTCATAGACGCCCCGATAGTGGACATCTCCTCCACCGAGATCCGCGACGGTCTCCTGACCGGAAAAGACATGTCGGAATATCTTATGTAAACCACCGGAGACGCAGGGAGTTGGAGACGACACAGACGGAGCTGAGGGCCATGCAGGCCGCGGCGATCATTGGATTGAGAAGGAAACCGTTGAACGGATAGAGGGCCCCGGCGGCTACAGGGACGGCCAGAACGTTGTAGAAGAAAGCCCAGAAAAGATTCTGCCGTATGACACGGACAGTGCGACGCGAAAGGGAAACCATCTCAGGCAGTTTAGTCAACTCGGAAGAGACAACAGTGACCATGGCGGTGTCAATGGCGATGTCACTTCCCTTCCCCATGGCGACACTGAGATCAGCCTGAGCCAAGGCGGCACTGTCATTGATCCCGTCACCGACCATCGCCACCCGATGCCCTTCCTTCTGAAGATTCTTTATGAATATGGCCTTGTCCCCCGGGAGCATCCCCGCCTCGACACGATCAATGCCCACTTCCTCAGCCACTTTCCGCGCGGAAGCCTTGTTGTCACCTGTCAGCATAACCGTCTCGACACCCAAAGACTTCAACTTGGCGACAGCCTCAGCGGAAGACTCCTTCACCTCGTCAGAAATGGCGAACTCTGCCAGCAAACGGCCATTGACACTGAATGTAATCACAGCGAAACCTTTCTCTGACCATGACGAAGCCTCAGGAGACATATTCATCGGCTTTCCGGCAAAATATTCATCGGCACCGGACTTTGCCTTGACACCGGCCCCCGGAATCGCCTCGAAACCATCGAGGGCCGCCGGAGACACTGACATATTCATTGAATGGATGTGTGCCACGACAGCCGTCGCCAGAGGATGCTCCGAACGAAGCTCCATGGCCAGCAATATTCCTTCGCCGCCATGCTCAAGCCACCGTTCAGCCACGACTCCAGGATGGCCTTCAGTGATTGTGCCGGTCTTGTCAAGCACCACAGTATCAATCTTCTCCGCAATTTGAAGAGAGTCTGCGTCCTTTATCAGGATTCCATGTCTGGCTCCGGTTCCGATGCCGACCGTGAGCGCTGTCGGAGTCGCCAGTCCAAGCGAGCACGGGCAGGCGATAACAAGCACTGTGACCATTGAAAGCAGACCTCTGGTCAGACCGTCGGCAGGATCAAGTAATATCCAACAGATCAACGTGATGACCGAAACCGCAATGATCACCGGCACGAAGACCGCCGCCACCTTGTCCACCGTGTTCTGGATTTTGGCCTTGCTTCCCTGAGCGTCACGTACCATCCTTATTATTGACGAGAGCATCGTGTCCCGACCTACTTTCTCGGCCTTGGCATGGAACGATCCTTTCTGATTGATAGTACCGGCGAAAATCCTGTCTCCTTTCGACTTATGATTCGGGAGGGGCTCTCCGGTCAGCATGGACTCGTCAACATAGGACTCCCCTTCCACGACCATTCCGTCCGCAGGGATCCGGTCTCCGGGCCGCACGGTGAACTCATCTCCGGGATTCAGACTGACAGACTTGGGCTGAAGCCCGATCAGTTCCCGGATCGAGGCCGTGGTGCCACGCTTGGCCTTTTCCTCCAGCACACGTCCGGTCAGGATGAACGCCACGATCATCGCGGAGGACTCGAAATAAAGATGCGGAGTCATGCCGCGCGATGTCCAGACCTGCGGAAAAAGCAGGTTGAAGACACTGAAGAAGTAGGAGATCAGAGTTGAGAGGGCGACCAGGGTGTCCATTCCGGCTTCAAGATGCCGGGCCTGTTTCCAGGCGGAGACAAGAAAACGTCTCCCACACCAGAACAGGACGGGAGTCGCAAGAATCCACAGCACGAAGCCCTTGAACGGGAAATCCTCGAACCCCATGCCAAGGAGCATGAGCAGAATGGAGATGAATATGGCCGCGAAAGCGTCACGGACAAGCTTCTGGTAATGTTCTTCCCTCAGCCGGTCGGCTTCCTCGTCAGCCTCGTCCTCCGACTCGCCTTCGTTCACAATGATGAGATCGTAGCCGGCCTCCTGGACAGCCTTGCGGATGTCCGCCGGAGTGATGACCTTAGGATCATAATCCACCTGAGCCGAGTTGGAGGCCAGACTGACATTGCAGTCCGCCACCCCGTTCTGGCTCTTTATCGTCCCCTGCACACGCGCCACGCATGCCGCACAGCCCATTCCCTGCACAGGGAAATTTCTTCTTATTGTCTTTTGCATTATCTGAGATTACCTGAAATTTTTCCTTGCCATATTCACATGGTCAAGTATATTCAAATATAGTGAAAAGAAAAAATATCTCTGTTTTTTTATGTCAGAATTTCTGTTTTTTATCATTATTTACGTTTGCTGTACCTAAATTGCGGACATCTTCCGATAGATGTCGGAAGAGAGATAATATTCAATAACTAAATTTATTCAACTATGAAGAATTCGACAGGCACCCGCGCGAATGAGGCGGAGGGGCAGTTCCGCAAACGTTACCTGAGATGCAGACTGCTCATGGAAAAAGATGACCGGTTCAATGGCATGACTGACGAGGAAAAGGATGCCCATGCCCAGAGGCTCGCCACGCCGGAATACCTCGATCTCACTTGCGACTGGGCGTTCAAACACCTTTTCCACAACCACCCAGATCTTCTCATCTTGCTTCTCAATGACATTCTTCAGGAAGATATCGAGAGCGTTGAGTTCCAGAACTCCGAGAGGACAGACATCCTGGCTCTCCTGAGGATAAGATTCTTTACCAGTACAAGATTGCAGAGATAGAGACAGGAGAGTGCTTCGGTGATCAGATCTCATTCTATCTCTTGGAATTACCACGTATAATGAGATATTCCGAAGAATATGACAGTCCGGTCGCCGGCTGGTGCAGGATATTCAGAAATTTCAGTATCTTTGCAAGGTCAAGGGACAGGAATGACGCTAAATTTCAAGAGCTTGAGAGCGGGATGACGATTGAGGTGGTTGCCGGATTCGCTGGTCTGAGCCACGAGCTGATTGAAGAGTTGAAAGAGCGGCAAGACAGTGCAAAGTTGTAAACACTTCGAGGTGGTGGGATGAGGAATAAAGTGGCGGGACCTTTTTGAAAAGGGGCCGCCACTTGTCGGTTTCGTACGGGAATGTGAAAACGATCGGGGAAGGATCAGTTCACACGGATGTCACGGACACAACGTATCCTGGTCATATCCTCGGGGTTGACGGTGATATTGTACCTGTGGTTCATAATGAAGCCGTACTTTATGTTTGTCTCAGACTTATTACTGTCAAAATGATCGCCATAAGGTCCAAAAGAAAAGAATGTCCTGCTCGGAGATGGCCCTACTGGCTTATCATTACCCATATAATACCTCATAACCGCAAGTTCTGTCTGACTCGGCAAACGGTAACCTTCCGGGCAATAAGGATTTGGTTGGCCGCTTGCTATCGCATTACTTACGTTCGTGTTGATCGCGTCAAATTTAAGTTTTGTTGACAAATTTGTGTCAGAACCATACACCTCAAATTTCTTGTAAAGCCGATTCTCTACCGAACGCTCATCGGCGAAAGTCAATTCTCTCGACGAGTAGTAGCGCAAAGCATTCTTGTTCAAATGAGTCGCAGTAAATATCCAATTACCATCAGACCGCTTTTCGGAAACGATGAAATCCTCAGGCTTCCTGTCAATGTCGTAAGTTTCGGAATCATTGCCGTCAATGTAGCCAAGATTCCTTACGCAACGAACGCTTGGCTTTTTAATATGTTGCCACTTTTCATTCGTGGCACTCGTAGATATGCATTCCTCAGCCCAGACCAAAGTCGGATTATTACTGTCTCGACCTTCGGTGTAGCTTGTACTTGAGATAACATGCTGCTGCCAGATCTGGTCATTGGAATTGCCCTGTTCCTCAGGAGTCTTGTTATAAAGCTGAGCATCCTTGCTCAACAGGCCGCTTCCGATGGCAAGGCCGACCAACTGGTTGATCGAGGCCAAATACCACCTCACCTCATTTCTGTCTATGACCCCGTCGCCGTTGTTGTCACGGTTGCGGGTCATACAGGAGTAACGGGAATATTCATAAGCTTTCGCCAACTGTGTCTTGCTGTTGTCCACCTCGTAGTCCATGAATGTCCCCCACTTCACCCCGGTGGTAAAAGTTGAAGAGGTGTTCTTAGGACTGACTCCCCACTCCTTGCATGTGTTGTAGAGACCGTTCCAGTCGTCATCGTTGTAGCGACGCTCGGAAGAGGTTGTGCTCCAGTACGACAACTGCCCGTCAAACTCGTCCTCATCCTCAAGTCCCCAGGCCGTGCTCAGCGCCGTGTAGTCAGGATCGGTGTTGTAGATGCTCTGGATGGCATGCTGCTGGATGGTGATGACAGAGCCGGTCACGCGAGACTCAAGATCCTTGCTGACATCGGTGCTGCAAAGGATGTGGAGCTTGCGGTCATCCTGGTTGATGAACCGTTTCCAAAGATCGGCATGCTTCTCATGGTTGATAGGATTCTCCTCATAGTAATATTCATCGACAAAGACCGTGAAAGTGAGCTTCGCCTTGGTTGGATCGGCAGAATCAAAATCGCTTGCGGTCGGGCTGTCAAGATACTTGCTGACCTGATCCTTGATATAGGAGACAAGCTGTGTGATATCCATAAGTCCATCATTGTGGTTGCCGGCCAGACCGTCAGTCCCGTCCCCCTCCTTGTTGTCTGAGGCTGAGTGATATTCCGACAAAGGATAATCCCACTGCCTGTTGACGAATTTTCTTCTGTTCTCCGAAAAAGTTCCGTCAGGATTCTTCTTGTTCAATCTGAAATGCACCCACTGATAGTCCAGACCGGTGGTGACATCCATTCCGTCCTTTTTTATCGGTTCCCCCTCTCCGAAAGGTGTCTTCACACTCCATGTAAGCTTGTCGATGATGCAATGCTGCTTGTCATACCTGCCACCCTCAAAGAAGTTGGAAAGTTTGAACGAGATCGTCCTCGACACATAGTGACAATCACAGAGAACAATCTCCTCCTTCGCGACAGTGACAGCCCCGCTCGCCCCCGGCTGCCTCTCCTCAAAACCACCGCCATATCCTGGCTGGCTGCTTTCCACCTCAACCCTGATGCCATGGACAGAATTGACCGTGACCGTGTAGGTGTAAGAGGTGTTCCGCTCAGTGTTGAAGTTGTCATAGCCCGAATAAGTGTCACTCCCGTCTCCTGTGGCCGTGTTGTCAATAATGGAATTCCAGTCTCCAAGGTGGATAATGTACTGGACATCACCGCCAAGGACCTGTCCGGACTTGTCGTTATTCAATTCCATCTCCACCCTTCCGGTCACGACAACATAGGTCGAGAAGTCATTGGCATATTCATAAAGCCTCATCTGACGGTCGAAAGACTCGCCGTTCAGCACGTAGGAAACCTCGCAGACACCGTTCGTGCCATCAGTGTTCTTAAGGCTGCGGCTGCGGTCCTGAAAGCATGTGAGTGGCTTTTTCGGGGTCTGTCTGTTCTCCAGCATATAGAAGGAGAACTGAGATTCCGTGCTGCTCGGGAACTCCTCGAAATTGACGAAGTCCGTGTCGAAGAAATCTTTTGCATAGCCTGAATATTCAGAAGAAGGGGCAGACGGAGCCACGCTGATGAAGTCGTGTCCTGACGCATCGGTGATCCCTCTGTCAGCATAGCTGAACAGATAGGAAGTGCGAGGCACGTTCACGACCTTCCACTGCTTGGCCTCGAACGACTTGATGACCTGTCCATTCTCATCCGGACGACTACCTGTCTTGAAAATGAAACGCACCTTCGCGTCGATCCTGCGCAGACTCATCGTCTGGTTGATAAGCGTGACCTCAACATCCTTCGCTTCACCATCCCGTCCTTTAACCGTCACTCCGGAAAGCTTTCCGGTCATCGGAAAATAGCCGTTACGGTTGACGATGCGCTGGTTCATATAGACATTGAAATTCTTCAGATCGCTCTCATTCTGAATGTTGTGCGCAAGAAGATCCTCCGACACACGGACCATGTCAGCATCCAGATTGGCTATCATATAGATGCTCATTCCCGTGCCGTCAGCCGTCTTCACTCGGACTGAACCGGTCGTCTTTCCGTCGTTTGATGCAGCGTTTTGAACGTACCAACAATCACTGATTGAGGTTTTAAGCGCATCTTCCGACACTTTCTGATTGGAAGCGTCGAAGTACTGCCCAGTTACCTTCGCCCCGCTCTTGTCGAAGACAAAGAGATAAAAGTTGTAGATCTGGCTCTCGCTCTTCTCGTCAACAGTGGCCCTCGTCTGCACCTCCTCGTTATCAAGCGCCCCGAAATCCAACTGCAACAAACTCTCACCAGGAACAACATCCTCTCCGGCGAACTCTTCCCTCGCACATGAGAACGAGAGCGTCGCGAGAACGAGGGTCATGAATATGTTAGCGTATCTTTTCATTTTTTCTTTCTAAAAATCATCTGTTTACAAAACGGATGGCTAATCGAACGTCATCTCGCTGCTTTTCCTGTCCCACGGCTCGACCTGAAAGTCGAACTGCCCCAACTCACGGTTGTAGAAGACTCCGATTGTAAGCTTGACATGCTCGTTTCTATGAATATGCCGAAGAGCCTGAGCGACTCCATATCGGTCAATGTAAGTCAGGGTTCTCGGCACAAGAGGAATCTCATACTCGGCATCCACGAAATAAGGCACAGCATTGTCCTGACCCGCAGTCACCTTCCTGAAAAGCCAATGTGTAGTCAGAGAAGTGGACTTGTCCGTCGATCCGTATATTCCAAGATCAGGGTCAATTGTCAGGCTGTAGTTGCCGCTGACGAAGCGAAGTCCTTGAGTGTCACGATTCAAAGTGAATATGGTGCCACTACCGGCCGTCACCATGGACGCTGTCTCTCCGTCAAGCTTGATCTGCCGTCCAGTGCCGACATTAGTGATCGTAGATGAACTGCTCGCAGAGAACTCCCAAAAAAAGTTCTCTACCCCTCTATGGTTCCTGAGCTCAGTGTCTCCAGAGAAAAACCTGTAACGTAAGACACCGTCCACATCTCCGATGTAGTAGTTCTCGAATGCGGCTGACCTCAAAAGGAACATATTGTTCCTTGCGGCGTAAGTAGTCATGTTCTCATCGAAAATGTACTCCTTCCTATATGCGATCTTGAGATCATCCATGTTGTAGTTGTCACGATAGACAGCCCCGAACAAACTGAAAGTCAATGGTTCCGCCTTGCTTTCCGGAGTCGTCTCATAAAGATAAGTGTCATAGATCATGACAGGTTCCTCTGTCTGTGCGTCCACCCTCACGAAACCGGTCATCTCGGGAAAGGACACATTCTTCGACTCGTCAGGAATCTCGCTATCATGCTCAAAAGCGTAAGAGTGCGTCGGATTCTGCTTGGACAAGCCGACGTTTCTGAAGAACATCGAACTGCCGGCTATATTGTTGCGAACGGAGATCGTCAGCCTTCCGACGCAACGAAGAAGCTGGGCGGACACATAATTCTTGCCGGCGCCGACCGAGAAATCGACAGCCACGGAGCAAGGCATACCGTCTTCTCCAAATTCCGGAGCTTTACCGTCCTCAATCGGATCCAGTACAATGTTCCTGAACGCATCGTCGATCTTGACACCTTCCTTATAGTAACCTTTATCAAGATCCTTGTAATTGGCGACAACGTAGAGCGTGTAGTTTCCCCTCTCGATGTCACGGAACATCATGACAGCAGACTTTCCATCCTCATTGAATTTCACGTCCACATCATTTTCCTCTCCTCTTGTCAGCAGATGCTCATGAATGACGATCACATCATCACGTACCAGCCAAAGGCTGAGAGTGTTCATCACATTGCCTTCACGAGCGGTTCTGGTGACCGTCACCTGAGGCAGGTTGGAGATCGTCAGAACAACATCTCCGGTTCCTTTAGCCGCAGTTCCGGCAGAATCCTTTCCGCAAGCTGCAAGAATGAACAGAGAGACACCGGCAATGGCCATGAATATGCTTCTGTGTGGTTTCATCGCGTCCTAAAGATTTATGTCAACGTTTGACTGAAGCAGATCCCAATCCTTGATGTCAATGTCAACAGTCAGATAAGTGTCATGAATCACTAATGTGAATGTGTAGATTTTGCCAGGCTCAAGCGTGGTCCGAGGAATTTCCACTGTGTGAAGCGCGTCGCCTCCAGTCTGGGTGTAAAAATTCGCCGTTGTCTCACCCATGTTGGACGAGAGCGTCTGCGGAGGTATGAACACAACCTTATCATTGTCAAACACTGTGGCGACCTCACTCACATCCGTCGCATTGGCAGCAATGCTGAATTTCTCATTGCCGGTCCAATCAAACATCTTGCTCGTCTTGTCAAAAGTGTTTCCGTATCTGTCAAAGATCCACTCAATCTTGTTCACCGGATCGGAATCAGCCATCTGCCCGTAGATCATATAGCCGACGGAGTACACACCTTGCAGATAGAATCTGTTGACAAAGTCCACAGTACCTTCTTTGACCTTTGCGTCAAACCTGACCTTGAACCTAAGGCCGGAAAGAGCATGATGGAACACCAGTTTTACAGGTTCTATACCTTCATTCAACGGGTAGCGGGTCGCGTACGCCACCAACAGGTCGTACTGTTCAGTTGTCGCCTTGTACTCAACACCGATTCTTGACGCGTTCGAGTCTGGGTTAAGTTCCACATCGTAAGGCCAGAAAGCGCGGAAGCGATAGTGCATGGAATTCTCCCATCTCCTTTTCGGGGAATAAGTCCACTTGCCATCGCCCTGACTCCATCCAACCTCCTGGGCATCAGTTGTTGAGAACACATTAGTCAGATTTCTGGAGACAGACGAGTCATCAGAGGAAGTCTTGAAACCGAAAATGCCGAAGGGAGCCTTCTTCAGCTTGTCATCAGTGTTGGTGATCACGTCTCCGCCTCCGGCCTTGGTCTGCGAAGGACTGCCGGCAAAAGAGATGCTCATCTGATCATCTTCATCATCAGGTTCCTCGTTTTCAGATTGTTTGCCACAGGCAGCCAACACGAGCAAGGCTGCCAATGTCACCATCAGCAGTCTGCCGTAAAATTCATGAATGAATATATTCCTGAAGTTCATCTCTCGCCTTATTGCATATAAATGTCGTTGTCGCCACCATCAGCCCAATCGGACGTTGCCGCATCAAATTCAATGTATTGAGCCACTCCGTTCGTGATGAATAAACGGTAAGTGATGCGTGTTCCCTCCTTCCATCGGAGCAATTCTGTCGTGTTGCTGTACAGCACACCGGTAAAAGTGGAATAGTCAGGGATTTTATTACCCTTTCCATCATCCATCAAAGATTTGCCGTCCCAACACTTGATCTCAATTCTTGGCTTCCTGCTGAAAGTTCCCGAAGTTGAAGGATTCACCGGTTGTGGAAGCATCATTGTCACAGGGAATATCTCGGTGAAGGTTCCGGCCTTCAACGGCTCGGTTGTCTTCGGCTCCGGGATATAGTCTCGCATATTCGAATGATTGCCCCACATTCCTCCGGAGAAATCGCCCTTTGTGTAAATGTCCCGCAGAGCGACGCTGTACACCCTCCATTCCTTGTCAGCATCATCCGAATCCAAGGAAATCACAAACCTTACTTTGCAAAGTGCATGGGAAAAGTTAATCTTGACACCACGTGCCGCCGCATCCGCGTTGGTGGACGGAGAGACATCGTAAGTCCCCGCTGTCAGGATGTCCGTGCTGCCGTCCGATGGCTTCTCACCACCATAATTGGTGGAGCCGCCGTAACCTGACGTGTTCGGCATTGACCAGTCTTTGATCTGTATGCCATTCTTGTTGTCCACAGACAATCCTCTTTCCAAAAGATTGTACGGTGCCCAAGAGTAGAACGAAAGGTTGCCAGTCTGCGGCCACCAGTAACTCTTGCCTGAGTCCCAAGCCTTCCAGACACCATCACGTTTGGAGATCTTGTTGATGTCGATGTAAAGGTCCGCCTCGTCGTGCGTCTGGAGCCAGCTCTTTCCCTGCGGCAGATAGTAGGCTCTGGTACCGAACGCAGAGTCTGCAGGGAAGCGATCGAAATCGGTGTTCGCCCTGGTCACGGTCTTGACCGGAACCATGCTGAAGCAGACCTCCTTGGCGTCATCATCAAGTCCGGGCATCCGGTCGCTCTTTGTGCATGAAACAGCAACGACACCGGCCAGCCCGGCCGCAAGAAATAATGTGAGACGTGTTCCTTCCATCTATGTTTTTTTAAATTAGAACCTGTCGGGAGTATCACCTCCCGGCAGGCTTATAATGCGGGAATGCCCGCAATTCTTGTTATTTGTCGATGGTGATGTTACCAGCCACGTCATCAATCCAGTTCTCAACAGCCGGATCCCAGTGAATCTCATTCAGAGAGAAGGTAAGGTTGAGAGTGTACCTATGTCCCATCTCCCACTGTTTGAAGACATCCTTTACCGGAACTCTCTTTATGCACTCTTCCTTAACGATGTTGTTACCGACAGTAGTTTCCACAGTGTATGAAATCTCAATGAAGCTTCCTTCACCGAATTCCTGAGGAATGTAGATGTACTGGCCATCCTCAACTTCAGCGTCGCCATTGATCTTAGCTGGAACAGTCTTCAAATCACCACTCTCTACCTCAAAGCCAAGATTCTCCGCATAAACCTGATCAGACGGATCGGACAATGCTCCTGGAGTCATTGCCTCTGGAATCTGATTATATGTTGCATAATGGCAAATCTGAATGAATTTCACAGAGTTCAGGATGAACTTCTTGTTAGCATAATTCTCAGCCAGATTAGCAGCGACATTGACCATAGAAAGTCTGTGACGGAAAAGAGTCGGAACTCCGGTGTGAGCATAGTGGTTCTCATTTTGTGTCTTATCAGCAGCGATGTCAGCGACAAGGAAATCAACGTTTTTGTTGTTGGCGACATCAAAATGACCATTGATACCACCCTTGTACGTTCCATCATCAGCTATTTCCCAAACACATGTAAAACCGGTATTATCGCCGACAGTCATATTTTTCTTATTGTACGAATACGCAAAGAACGTCAATGAACCGCCATCCTTTGGCCAATAGTAAGATGTTGTCTCATTCTTCCACAGGTTGCCATCGTACGAAATTGTGGAGCCGACGATGTACTTCTGAGCCTCAGAGTTGTTGGCAGCCCATGTCTTGTCAGGTCCAAGATAATAGGCGTACGAGACAAAGACGTTATTGTGGTCAAAATCAGTCTGAGTCGGACTAAGCGCCTTTGTGCGAGGAGCGACGTTGAACGTGATCTCGCTGTTCTCGTTTGATGCGACAGGTGTCACCTCTGTCTTTGAGCAGGCCGCAAGTGTGGCGGCAGCTGCAAGCAATAACAATACTTTTTTCATAATAAACACAAATTTAAAAGTTAAACTAAAAATTTTCTTTTCAACAAAAACAATAAATAATTACGCTCTTAGCCTTATGAATTATGTGAGTATTAAATTTCTATATCTTTTTGTTCATCCTCCCAGTCATCGACCTTCGGGTCAAAGGCCCCGCCGGCGTTCTTAGGAGGCTCGACCTTGATCGTGTCCTCCAAAAGAAGCCAATGGTGTCTGACGGCATTCTCTGTGAGGAAAAGGTCGGAAATATTAAAGGTCTTACGGACATTCGTGCCGCCCTTGACAGCAAGGTCGAAAGTCACCTCAAAGTTGTTGTCCGACTCCGGGATGCGTCCGAATGTGTTGAACACAGCGCAGATCACGTCCTTGCCTTTGTCGTCGCTTTTCTGGAGATTGAACCAGATTGAAGCCTCCGGCTCATTGACCCTCGTGTCAGTGGCAATGAGGTTGGAGCTGACCATGCCGGAGAGTACCGCCTGGGCCGAAGACACATATTCAAGTCCTTCCACCTTGATCTGGATGTACCAGCTTTCGACCACGGACGTGGCTTCTGTGTAGATGGTATAGACTCCGTCGTGATAGGGAACCGTCTCACATGCGTTCCGGGCCACCACGAGATGCTCCGGCTGGATAAGGATATTCGGAGCCTCCTCGCCCTTCGTCGAATATTTGTTCTGAACGACGGACGGCACCGGATCCGTGTACGCCTCAGCCCTGTCCCAATTGTAATAGTTCCTTATGAGGGTCTCCTCTGTGCCGAAGTCATAGATGAGCATCCTGTAACTGCCCGGGGCCAGCATAACCTCACCGCTCACAATGCGGTTCCCGTCCTCGTCAAAGCTCACATCGGTGATGAAGTCCTCAGCGGCCACGACATCCTCTCTCTCTCCGAAGAAAAGCACGTGCATGGCGCTTGGCTCGATCTTCTGTACCGGGATCTTCTCATTATAGATGTCCGACGTGACGTTGGAAATTCCAGCCACGTTCACCTTGACCCTGACTGCAGTAAGGTAGTCAGGATCCTCCAGAGGACGTCTTCTGCATCCGGTCGCCACTATTGCAAGCAGCAGCAGGAAAACGGTCAGTCCACGTTTGAAGAGCACAGCGGAACTGTACTTTACGTTGGTGTCAGACATCATGTTGATGATTTATTCTTTTTACTTGTTTACTGTGTGTGAATCTTTCCCGATAGGAATCACCAGCGAGACTTTCAGTTTGGTCGGACCGAACCATTGTGTGGTTCCGACCTTGTACTTGTCCCGATAAAGATGCTCGTAGCCAGGATCCGGCTGATAGTGACGGTAGTCGGTGCGAAAGTATCCCGCGGAGACGGAAAACTCCATATTCATCCACTTGCAGACCGGCATCGCATAGCCGTAGGTGAGACCGGCAGACCAGAATTCGCCCTGGTAGCACAGTTTGGTGTCCCACTGCAAGTCGTACTTTCCCGACATTCCATAGACTCCGGCGAAGTGGCCAGTCAGATAGTCCCTGCGTTCATCGCGTTTGAACCACCAGCGAGGCTCCACACCCATTGACCAGACCTGGAAGCAGTACTTCTTGTCGTTCGGTCCCCATTTCCACCAAGGGAACACGTCCTCGAACATGAGAGACAAACGATCCCCCAGCGGAAACTCCAACTCGAAGTTCAATGCCGTAACCATATCATAGAGCAGATTGGTTTTGACCGCAACCGAATAATATTTCTTAGCTTTCTCAACAGTCTCCATCGGCTCTTCAGCCACCTCGGCCAGCCTCGTTTTCGGGGCAATGTCGCCAGAATATGGCACCGCCAGCGTCACGTCCTGCCATTTGCACTCAACCGGCAAAATCGGTTGCACAGTACTATAAAGCACATGAATATCAGTGCGACGCAGTGATGGATAGTAATCCGAGATGAACTTGCGCCAGACGTTGCCGCCTTGCAGACGTTTCATCATCAGCTTCTTCGTTTCGGTACCTTTAGAATTCTTGAATATGTCCGATACCGCTGACGAACCGTTTTCGGTGTCGTAAGACTCGGCAATCTTAGTGGCCCCCTCCCAATCCTCTCCTCGCGATATGACAATGAAGTCGGCATCCGTGAGACGAGGCTCAATGCTCTTCAGGAATGTTTTCACACCCTCTGCCCTGTCATGGGCCAGACGCGCGTTGAGTCCAGGACGGCCCTCAGGAGAGGCGGCACCGATGATGTAAACCTTGTATATTCGTAAATTTCTGTTATAGACCACGGAATGAAGTCCCTCTGATGCCGCGTCAAGCGAGGCGGCATTGTTCCGGAAGCCACGTTCGATTCTGGAGACAGCAGACCTGTAATAGACAGAGAATGAAGTCGTGTCGTGTCTGTCCTCCTGAACCGAGGACGATTTCGACAGGACAACAGCCCTCATCGAGGTAAAGTCCGATTCTGAAGGGAGCTCTTCAGCCGACACTGCACAAATCGACAGGAAACAGCCGACGAAGACCGACAACCAAATGGCCAAGCCATTGGAAGCACTATGTAATTTATTATAGTTCAAGACGTTACCCCCCCCCGTTATTAAAACGACTGGAAAGAGTAACGCTTTTGCTATTAATAAACCCTACCGTCATAAATTAAGAACCTAAACTTAAGTGTTTTCACCACTTACTAACAAATACGATAGCTTAAATCAGCATTCATGCTGAAGTGCCACCAGCAATCCCATGGCAAAGGTAGTAATTTTTAATTATTAAACAATAGCCACTAACCTATTTTGAACTTATCAAAATACCATAATAA
>SAMEA104315421__coassemble_568_pt1 | contig 53103 bp, 52 predicted proteins | sample SAMEA104315421__metabat2_low_PE_038 | metagenome-assembled genome bin SAMEA104315421 (sample SAMEA104315421) | gut metagenome | biome: Monkey gut; feature: monkey-associated habitat; material: faeces | place: China | collected 2013 | reverse complement strand
CGCCCTTGCTTTCTCCGTCACCAAAACGTGACTCTCCGGGCGTGAATCTGTGAGAAACTCGCCCGTGGTGTCTCAAACGTTGCTCCACGAGCGGCATTTGGGCTGAATCCCGCCCTTGGGGTGCGCATGGGCACTTCCTGTCAGCCGCCCTTGCTTTCTCCGTCACCAAAACGTGACTCTCCGGGCGTGAATCTGTGAGAGACTCGCCCGTAGTGTCTCAAACGTCACTCCACGAGCGGCTTTTGGGCGGAATCCCGCCCTTGGGGTGCGCATGGGCACTTCCTGTCAGCCGTCCTTACTTTCTCCGTCACCAAAACGTGACTCTCCGGGCGTGAATCTGTGAGAGACTCGCCCGGAGTTACTTGGTCTCTGTTCAAGAAGCGACAAATGGCACAATAATTATAGAAGCGATACAATAATAAGTTCCGCCGTAAGAAGCGCCGCTATATTCCGAACGCCTTTTTGATTCCCTCCACGGCGTCGAGCTTCTCCCAGCCGAAGAACTGGACTGGCTTGTCGGTCTGGTGTCCCGGTTTGCCGACCTTCACGGTCTTGGTGTACGGCTTGCGGCCGAAGTGGCCGTAGGCGGCTGTCGGTTCGTAGATCGGGTTCTTGAGCTCGAACTTGCGGATGATGGCGGCGGGACGGAGGTCGAAGAGATCCTCTATCTTGCGGGCGATCTCGGCGTCAGGCACGACGCCGGTTCCATAAGTGTCCACGAATATGCTCACAGGTCTCGCCACACCGATTGCGTAGGCGACCTGGACAAGCATTTCGTCAGCGACACCGGCCGCGACCATATTCTTGGCTATGTGCCTTGCCGCGTAGGCAGCCGAACGGTCAACCTTGCTCGGGTCCTTGCCGGAGAAGGCTCCGCCACCATGCGCGCCCTTGCCACCGTAGGTGTCCACGATGATCTTTCTGCCGGTGAGACCGGTGTCCCCCGCGGGGCCGCCGATCACGAACTTGCCGGTCGGATTGACGTGCAGGATGAAATCGTCCTTGAACAGGGCGGCCGTCTGAGGGTTGAGGGCCGCCTTTAACTTAGGCAGGAGGATATTCCTGACATCCGCTTCAATCTTGTCGTGCATCGCCTGATCGACCTTGTCCTGACCGAACTGGCGAACCGCCTCCGAATATGTGATATTCCCGAGTTCCTCTGCCACGAAGTCATCGTGCTGGGTCGAGATGACTATCGTGTGGACACGCACCGGATGGTGTGACTCGTCATATTCAATGGTGAACTGGGACTTGGAGTCTGGCCTTAGGTAAGGCATCTGCCATGGGGTGTTGTGGCGTATGTCCGCCAGCGCCTGGAGGGCGATCTGCGAGAGGTATAGCGGAAGTGGCATATAGTCCTCCGTGTCCTTGCAGGCGTAGCCGAACATCATTCCCTGATCGCCGGCTCCCTGGTCCTCAGGGTTCTCACGCACCACTCCACGGTTGATGTCCTGACTTTGCTCGTGGATTTCGGAAAGGACTCCGCACGAGTTGCCGTCGAACATGTATTCGGCCTTGTTGTAGCCGATGCGGTTGATCACGCCGCGCACAACCTTCTGGACGTCAACGTACGCCTCGTCCGAGCGCACCTCGCCGCCGATCACCACCAAACCCGTCGAGCAGAATGTCTCGCAGGCCACCTTTGACTCAGGATCCTGGCTGAGGAACTCGTCCAGGATAGCGTCCGAGATCTGATCCGCCACCTTGTCAGGATGTCCCTCGGAAACTGATTCGCTTGTAAATAAGTAATTCATAATGTGCTATATTTATAATTTCAATCATTTCGCCATAATGGGCCAAATTCTTCGGCCATTATTTCAAACGTCGCATTTCAGCGCGGCAGGCGAAAACAAAAAACTCCAACGTATGCGGAATACGTGGAGCGACACCAAAAACACAATATGAAATATTTTAGCATTTTTTAGTGTGGTTGCAAGCAGGCAAATCTCTCCACATTCCGTGTGCAAAGGTACTACTTTTTCGGGAATATCCAAAAGCTTCTCAAAGTTTGGGCAAAGGGCAGAGGCAAGGTTTGAACAATGCCGGTTCGCATCGGTCGGCCAGTAATATTAGAAGCTGTTTTGAATTGTTTGTTTGAAGGTTTGAGAGTGAAAAACTTCAGTTTCGACCGCTTCTTCCAAGGAAGATAGCGGTGCTATCTGACTGAAGAAGCGGGAAGAAAATGAAGATTTTTCACCTCAAAGAACATTTCGAACAATTCAAAACAGCTTCTTACTAAATCAGCATTTTTTGATTAAATCATAACAATTATCAATCGTAACCGATTCGTAACTGAATTAAATTTTCTGAACCGAAGAAAAATTGTTAATTTCGCAAGTTGAATGGTTTGGACTGAAAACGATTAATTCAATACTTTATTTATTAACAAATCTATGGTTCAATTACTCAAAAAAGGATTTGCCGCATTGGTTGCAGTCCTTGTCGGAATCACGGCATTCGCGCAGGTGACCACGTCCTCTTTGAACGGTAAGGTGACTGACGCCAATGGAGCCGCTGTTCCTGGAGCCGCCGTGGTCGCGGTTCACATCCCATCAGGTACACAGTACTACGCTGTTGTCAACGCCGAAGGTCGCTACGCGATCAACGGTATGCGTTCAGGTGGTCCTTACAAAGTTGAGGTAAGCTGCCTTGGCTATCAGGCCGTGACCTTCACGGATGTCACCCTCCAGCTCGCCGAGGCCTACAACCTCAACGCCAAGCTGAACGATGACACCCAGATGCTTTCAGAGGCTGTTGTTGTCTCCACCGCCAACTCTAAGTTCGCCGTAGAGAAGACTGGCGCCGCCACCAACATCAACAACGCCCAGATCACCGCTCTGCCTACCGTAAGCAGGAGCATCACCGACGTGACCAGACTTTCCCCTTACGGTGGAAACGGAATGAGCTTCGCCGGAACAGACGGACGTACGGCCAACTTCACTGTTGACGGTGCGAACTTCAACAACAACTTCGGTCTTAGCGAGAAACTTCCAGGAGGCGGTTCTCCTATCTCTATTGATGCGATTGAGGAGCTTCAGGTTGTAATCTCACCTTATGATGTCCGTCAGACCGACTTCATCGGAGGTGGCGTGAACGCCATCACCAAGTCTGGTACCAACACCTTCAAGGGATCCGCATACGTTTACCACCGCAACGAGAATATGCGCGGTAACACTGTTGACGGAACCGAGATCGCAGGCGCCCGTGACAAGGACCGTAACACAACATACGGTTTCACTCTCGGCGGACCTATCATCAAGAACAAACTCTTCTTCTTCGTGAACGCTGAATATTCACAGACTCCGTCTGTCGCAGTGCGTTGGAGAGCTTCCGAGAATGGCGTTGGAAATGCTTCCAAGTACCTTTCTTACGCTTCAGTGGCCGATATGGAGAGAGTTTCATCTCACGTGAAAGACAAGTATGGCTACGACACCGGTTCCTACACAGATTTCCCTTCAGACGAGAGCAACTCCAAGATCCTTGCCCGTCTCGACTGGAACATCAACGACGCGAACCATCTCGCTGTCCGCTACAACTACACCAACAACACATCGTGGCTGGCTCCTAACGCCTCTTCGATGGACGGTGGCACACGTTCCGCCTACGGACGTACCTCTCTTTACTCTATGGCTTTCGCCAACTCGATGTACTCTATGAACAACCTCGTTCATTCAGTCTCTGTTGACCTCAACAGCCGTATTAACGACAACCTTTCCAACCAGTTCCTCGCCACATTCTCAAAGCTTGACGACGTGCGCGGAACCAACTCAAGCGAGTTCCCGTTCATTGACATCCAGGACGGTACCGGCACCAACACCCAGTATATGTCCCTTGGTTATGAGCTCTTCACCTGGAACAACGCTGTCCACAACACCATCGCCAACATCAAGGACGACATCACATACTATGTAGGCAGCCACAAGGTCACCGCCGGTCTCAGCTATGAGTATCAGATGGCCGACAACGCCTATATGAGAAACGGTACAGGTTACTACCGCTACTCAAGCGTGGATGACTTCGTCAATGGCGCCGCTCCTGAGGTTGTCTGCCTTACCTATGGCTATGACGGTGAGAAGAATCCTGCCGCCCGCGTTCAGTTCAGCAAGGTTGGCCTTTACGCCCAGGATGATTGGAATCCTACAGAGAACTTCAAATTGACCTATGGTGTCCGTCTTGACGGTTTGTTCTTCAACAACAGCGACCTGATGACCAACAACGCCATCCTTGGTCTTGACTACTACGACAGCGACAATGAGGTCCGTCACATTGACACTGGCAAGTGGCCTTCTGCCGGAATCTCGGTTTCTCCACGCGTCGGCTTCAAGTGGGATATCCTTAACGACAAGAGCCTCATCCTTCGTGGTGGTACCGGCCTCTTTATGGGACGTCTCCCTCTCGTGTTCTTCACGAATATGCCTACCAACTCCGGTATGGTTCAGTACCAGGCCCAGATCAACGGAAACACCCTTGCGTCAAAGGTTAATGGATACACCGGACCGACTGTTGAGAAAGGCGGCAAGGCTTACATTGATATGAGCCAGTTCGCCGGAGGTCTTAAGACCCAGAATGGCAAGGCTACCACTCAGGCTCTCTATGACTACCTTATTTCGATTGGCTACCCTTCAACCATCTCTCCGGAGGATGGTACTGTTCCGTCAACAATCGCCGCTGTTGACTCCAAGTTCAAGATGCCTCAGGTCTGGAAGACTTCCCTCGCTGTTGACTACCAGCTTCCTGTCTCATTCCCGTTCACGATCACCGCTGAAGGAATATTCAACAAGACCGTCAATGGTGTGATGATGTCTGACTGGAGTATGCTCCCTGCCGAAGGCTTCGCAAGATGGAACGGCGCTGACAACCGCCCTATCTTCCCTGCGACGTTCAGAAACGCCACCAAGGCTTTCGTTCTTGAGAACACAAGCAAGGGCTATGGTTACTCAGCCAATGTGACTGTGAATATGCGCCCGGTTGAGAGCCTCAGCCTTATGGCTGCCTACACCCGTGTGGCTTCCAAGGAAATCACCGGTATGCCTGGCTCAAACGCCGAATCCGCATTCACTTATGTTCCTACGGTCGCCGGTCCTAACAATATCCAGCTCCACAACTCTCAGTACGTTACCCCTGATCGTTTCGTCGCTTCGGCCACGCATCACGACAAGAGCGGCAACCACTACAGCTTGATCTACGAGGCTTGGAGAGGTGGTTACAACTACTCTTATATGCTCGCCAATGATATGAATGGTGACGGCTACAGCTACGACGCCCTTTATATTCCTACTGATGAGCAGGTTGCCGACAACCAGTTCCGCTTCGCCTCCGAGGGTGACCGTGACCGCTTTATGGAATATGTCCACAATGACAAATATCTCAGCAAGCATCAGGGTGAATATGCCGAGGCTTACAGCGTTTACTCTCCTTGGGTTCACAGACTTGACGTAAGCTACAAGCACGACTTCAAACTCAACATCGGCAAGACCACCAACACTCTTCAGCTCAGCGTTGACATCAAGAACATCCTGAATCTCTTCAACTCAAGCTGGGGTGTTATGAAGTATATGAATCCAGACCTGAACTCAGGCCGTATCCTCAAGTATGAGACGACTGACAACCAGGGTTATCCTGTATTCTCCACTCCGAGTGCGGTCACTTCAGGCGTGAAGACATTCGTTCCTTACACTGCCATCGGACAGTGCTGGTACGCTTCAGTGGGAATAAAGTATATGTTTAACTAATATTTATTGAGATAATTATGAAACTTAGATATTTATTCTCAGCTATTCTTGCTTCCGCCCTCTTTGTTGGTTGCAACGATGAGGAACTTGGAACGTTGGACAACATCAAGCTGGATGAGTCCTATCTTTCTATTCCGAACGCCGGCGGCTCAACTGTTTTGACCGTGTCTGCTACTGATGCTTGGGAATTTGTCACAAATGACACTTGGCCTGAGGTTATAAAGAGGAATAATGATGGCAGCATCAAGTCCCAGACTCCGTCCTGGCTTGCCGCTGACAAGATGTCCGGTACCGCCGGAGAGACAAAGGTTACCTTCTCGGCTGAGGCTTTCGAGGGTGGCCGTGAGCTTGAGCTTACAATCAAGGTCGGTGACAACTCACAGTTCGTAAGGGTCCGTCAGGGCTCTATGACAGCTGTCACCGTTACTTGCGCCGAGGCCAACACCAGCCCTGAAGGCAAGAACGTAAGGGTTAAGGGTGTCTGCACATCAATCGCCAACACCACTTACGGCAACTGGTATCTTGAGGATGAGACCGGATCTGTTTACATCTATGGTACTCTTGACAAGAAAGGTGCTGAGAAGAACTTCGCCAGCCTCGGAATCGAGCTTGGAGACGTGGTTACCGTTGAAGGTCCTGTAGGATCATATAAGGGCAACCCTCAGCTTGTCAATGTCACTGTGATCAGCATAAAGAAGTCTCTTATCAAGGTTGTCAACACATCAACCACAATCGCCAAGAAGGGCGGAGAGTTCTCTGTGAAGGTCGCTTACAAGGGCAACGGTGTGTTCCCTTCAGTCCCTGAGGACTGCGATTGGGTTAAATATGTCGGAATGGACTATGTGAAGGGTGTCCCTACCAAGATTGAGCCGAGCCCGGCCGACACCGCTGTCGCCAAGTTCTCTGTGGCCGCCAATGAGGGAGACGTACGTTCCTGTGACATCAAGTTCGCTTCCTACAAGGGATCCGATTCTTCTGACGGTACGTTCACCGTTTCTCAGAAGTCTGGCCTTGCTTATCTTGACGAGCCTTTCACTCAGAATATCGGCAAGTTCACCATCGAGAACATCAACCTTCCTTCAGGCAGCAGCTTTGTATGGAGCTATGCTGGTTCCAACTACGGTATGAAGGCTTCTTCTTACGTAGGAGGCAAGAACCTCGCCTCAGAGGCTCTTCTGGTTTCTCCTGAGATTGATCTTACTGACGCTGAGTCAGCCACTTTGACATTCAACCACGCTCTGAACTTCCTTAAGACAGGAAAGATTGACGAGCACATTGCGCTTCTTGCCAAGAAGGCCGGTGCGGCTGACTGGACAACAGTGGAGATCCCTACCAAGCCGGCTGGAAGCAACTGGACCTTCGTAGCGTCTGGTAATATTGACCTGAGCGCTTATGTAGGCTCCAAGATGCAGATTGCCTTCAAGTACACGAGCACGACCGCCGTCGCTCCGACTTGGGAGGTAAAGAACGTCTTGATCAAGTAAATTCTTGAATATATTAAAAAGGGCGACTGCACGTCAGCAGCCGCCCTTTTTGTTTTTCTGAATCAGTGAATAAATTGCGGAGCGTCGAAGACGTACCACTTGCCATCAATGTCTCGCCGTTACCGCAAAATATACTTTACAGCGCTTCAATCTGTTCGGCAGTCAGTCCTGTGACACTGATTATCTGCTCAAGTGGCATTCCGATGCCCAGCAGTGCCTTCGCCACCTCGGCCTTCCCCTCGGCTATTCCCTCGGTTCTTCCTTCGGTCATCCATTTGTCTTTACCTTGTTGCAGACCATCCTTGAGCCCCCTGCGGTAGCCTTGCTGTTCACTGCCCTCGAGATAGGGCTGTAGTTCATCCTTTGAAATCATATCACTGAAATAACTTTCTATCTGCTCGTCACTTAGGCCACGAATACGCATCGCCCCCTCCAACTCCTTGAACCAAGTGCCTTTCGTCGCCGCAGTCCTTGCAAAGATACTGAAATTTCTGAATATCCTGCACCATCCTGCGATGGGGCTGTCATATTCCTCAGCATAGCGCATTATTCTTGGAAGTTCCAAAAGATGAAATGTAATCTGGTCGCCGAATGGCTCGCCTGTCTCGATTTCTTGCGTGCGGTACTGGTATAGAATCTTGTTTTCATATGAGCCGGGGTGGGAGTCTTCATAATTCATAATGCAGACAACCTTGACTGGCGAGAGGACATACTTTCTGTCACCGACCTTCATCTGTTCAGTTACGAGCCTTGACCCATAATAGAACAGTCTGTCCCGCTGGTCCGAGCGAGTTGTCTTCTGCATCTCGCACAAGAATGTCCTGCCATCGGATGTCTTACAGAGCAGATCGAAGACGACTTTCTTGTCATTCGGCTCCAGCCTCAAGAGTTCTGCGTTCCTGAATTCTACTGACTGGATCTTCTCTTGCAGGATGTCGTTGAGGAGCAGGATTAGCAGGTTGGGATGGCTCTGGAAAACATATTTAAATGCCCAGTCACAGGTGAGGTCAAGATATTCGGATGCCGCCATTTTCCTTGCCATTTCGTCTTTCTCCTCCTCAGTCATACTCCGGAAGAGCTCTCGCTTTTCCATAAGCCTCCGGCAGTGGTTGTAACGTTTTCTGTACTCTTGCTCCTCATCGGAAATGTGTACCTGGCCGATAACGCTGTTGTTTTTCTTGTCGGTAGCCGTGTCCTTTACTGTGGCGGCTATGTCATTGGAATCCTTCATAGTTAAAGAATGATTAATGGTTAAACTAATGCCCCAGAGTCATACTCGGGGGATGTCCGCAATATCGGCATTGTAAATGTAAAAGACGAAAAGAAACATATTCAAAACATAAGAAACAGAAATTATTTTGGAAAATACCCCCCTTGGCATTAGCTGATAAGGTTACAATAAAGGTGAGCATCGGGATTGCGATGGAATCATTAATTGGGGAATTTGCTCTTGCCGTAGGTGAATTTGTGGCTGACGAGAGCGTTTTCTTCATAAAATGCTCCCGTTGAGGAATGGGTAAAAGAAAAACCGGGCGGCTCGCGGGGAGTCGTCCGGTTGGATTTCTTGAGTTGCGGATTCGCTTACACTCTCTGGCCGTATGAACGGTCGGTTGTGTTGACGGTGATCTTGTCGCCCTGGTTGATGAAGAGCGGAACCATAATCTTGGCGCCGGTCTCAAGGGTGCACTCCTTCAAAGCGCTGGTGGAGGCGGTGTTGCCCTTCACGGCTGGCTCTGTGTAGGTCACCTCAAGGGTAACGTAGGTAGGGAGCTCGCAGGTGAGGCACTTCTCCTCAGGCTCAACGACGAACATCATCTCGACGTGCTGGCCTTCCTTCATCAGGTCGGCGTTCTCAACGACATCGTGAGGCAGATGGATCTGCTCGTAGGTCTCCTCGTGCATAAAGTTGAATCCGTCCTCGTCAGAGTAAAGGAACTGGTAAGGACGTCTCTCGACGTTGATGACATCGATCTTCATACCTGCTGTGAAGGTGTTCTCAAGGATCCTTCCGTTCTCAAGGTTACGAAGTTTTGTCTTTACGAATGCCGGACCCTTTCCTGGCTTGACGTGCTGGAAATAGACTACCTGGCAAGGCTTGCCGTTGTAGCTGATATAAAGGCCGTTCTTAAAATCTGCTGTTGTTGCCATAAAATATGTAATGAATTTGTTAACCGTTAAAAAACCTTGCCTCAACTTAAGCAATCTTCTTGATTCGGATTTCAAAAGATTGATGCGCAATCATTTCGACCGCAAAGTTAACTATTTGCGAATATTCTTGCAAAAAATTCTTTCAGTGACCTGTTCCAGAAGCCATCCCGGCGTTGATGTCGCGCCGCAGACTCCTACCTTGTCACCGTCCGAGAACCATTCCGGTTCCAATTCCGAAGGATCGGAAATATGATAGGTCCGTGGGTTCCTGGACTTGCACAGGTCGAAAAGCACCTTTCCGTTGGAACTGGATGCCCCTGACACAAAGACGATAACATCGTGCTTGGCTGCGAATTCGGCCAGTTCCTCGTGCCGCGACGCCACCTGCGAGCAGATCGTATTGTGAACCGTCAGGCCGGCAGGGGAGGCTATCGTGCCCGTCTCGTCCACTTTCATCGGTCGCTGAGCCTGTCGAAGCGCCTCAGAAAGCACCTTGCAGATTTCGGAATATTCCACTGGGCTCTTGGTCGTCTGCGAGAAAATTTCCAATGACCGGTCGGTCCGGATGGAACCATCCTCAAGGGCGGAAAGCAGCATCGGCATATTCTCGATCACCACCGCATCCCCTCCGACCTGCCCAAGCAGCCCAAGCACCTCGGCGTGCCCGATTTTCCCGAATATTACGATCTGTCCTCCGGCTGGCTTGACTCTCTCGTAAGCCTCTCTGATGCTCTTTTGCAGTTTCAAAACCACCGGACACGTGCAGTCGATGACCGTCAGACCAAGTCCGCGTGCCAATGAGTATGTCTGCGGCGGCTCGCCGTGCGCCCTAATGAGAAGAGTCTCAGAAGATGGATCGGGAATATTCATAAGCCCGTCTTTGTCTACGGTGACCAGGCCTTTCTCGCCGAGCCTCCGAAGCTCAGCCTCGTTGTGGACAATGTCCCCGAGAGAGTACAATGTCTTGCCGGGAGACTCATCAAGGAACTTCTCGGCGCGGCCTATAGCTCTGATCACACCTCCGCAGAAGCCGGAATGCTTCTCGATCTCAACCTGAAGAGCCATAACCTTATTCAAGGATTCCGAAACGGCCTTGCGCAAGTCCTTGGAACCAGACCAGTTCCTCGTGCAGGTTCATATCCGAATTGTCCAGCACGAAAGCGTCAGCGGCCCTTGAAAGAGGGGAGACCTCACGGTGAGAGTCGATGTAGTCCCTCTCCCGAAGGTTCTTCATCACGTCCTCCAGTTTCGGTTCCTGCCCCTTGGCCTTCATCTCGTCGAAACGCCTTTGTGCCCTGACTTCATCGCTGGCTGTCATAAATATCTTGACCTCGGCGTTCGGGAACACAGTCGTGCCGATGTCTCTGCCGTCCATCACAATTCTTTTCCTCTGTCCGAAAGCGTGCAGACGCTCATCGACATATTCCCTGACAAACGGAATCGCCGAGATTGGGCTGACGTGGCCGGACACCTCCAGCGTGCGGATCTCCTTTTCTATGCATCTGTCTCCTATGAACGTGCCTTCGGCCTTGAAATCAAGATTCAATTTCGGTAGGGCAGCCTTGAGGGCAGTCTCGTCAATGGCTCCGTCCTTCCCGATGAACCCTTTCTCAAGGGCGTACAGGGTAACTCCACGGTAGAGAGCCCCGGAGTCCAGATAAAGGAATCCGAAGTGTTCCGCTATCAGTCTGGCAAGCGTGCTCTTGCCTGTCGATGAGTAGCCGTCGATGGCTATGATGATGTCAGGTAATTTCATACGACAAAATTATCAATTTTTATGTAAAGAATAAAGTTATCCTTTTCATTTCCCAAAGAAAGAAATTTGTCCGATATTTGTATTACGGAATATCATTCCTGAACAAGTGATATTCCGTTACCACGTAGGAGTGGGTTCCGCGGAAACGTGATGTGCGATTTATAGGCAAGAACAAAGACGAATTTCTATGAAGATATTGATTGTTGATGATGAGAGGTCCATCCGGAACTCCCTGAAGGAGATTCTGAGTGACGAGGGCTACGATGTGGATGTGGCCGAGGATGGTGCGACCGCCCTTGCGATGGTGGACAAGGAAAGGTATAATGTGATTTTCTGCGACATCAAGATGCCGGGGATGGACGGGACCGAGGTGCTGGACAAGATGGTCGCCGAGGGCATCGATTCGGCGATTGTGATGATCTCCGGCCACGGGGACATCGACACGGCCGTGGAATGCATCAAGAAAGGCGCGTTCGACTTTATCCAGAAGCCGTTGGATCTGAATCGGATCCTGATCACCATCAAGAACGCTTCGGAGAAGGCCACCATAATCTCCGAGAACAAGAGCCTCAAGAAGAAGGTTTACGGGCAGAGGATGATAGGGGAGTCCGAGCCGATCCAGCACGTCAGGGACATAATCTCGAAGGTCGCACCGACAGATGCCCGTGTGCTGATTGTAGGCCCTAACGGCTCCGGAAAGGAACTTGTGGCCAGAAGCCTTCACGAGCAGAGTGCCCGCAGCGCGATGCCTTACATCGAGGTGAACTGTGCGGCCATTCCTTCGGAATTGATTGAAAGTGAACTGTTCGGCCACGAGAAAGGCGCTTTCACCTCGGCCATAAAGCAGCACAAAGGCAAGTTCGAGCAGGCTGACGGAGGCACGCTTTTCCTTGACGAGATCGGAGATATGAGCCTTGCCGCCCAGGCGAAGGTCCTTCGTGTCCTTCAGGAAAAGAAACTCTCAAGGGTCGGCAGCGACAAGGACATAATCGTGGACGTGAGGGTCGTCGCCGCCACGAACAAGAACCTTCAGGACGAGATCGCTAAGGGCAACTTCAGGGAAGACCTCTACCATCGCCTCAGCGTGATCGTGATCAAGGTCCCTTCGCTGAACGAAAGAAAGTCCGACATTCCTCTGCTGACTGAATATTTTGTCAATCAGATCAGTACGGAATCCGGAATGCCTGTAAAAGAATTTTCTCCCGAAGCGATCAAGATGCTCCAGGAGAAATCTTGGACGGGAAACATCAGGGAGCTCCGCAATGTCGTCGAGCGTCTGATGATCCTTGGCGGCAATCCTGTCAGTCCTCAGGATGTAAAAGATTACGTGAGTCCGATTCAATAGCCTTCTTCAACGTGACATCCACGTTGAGGTACATCTTGTAGAAGGCATTCTCACCGAGTTTGGAATAACGTCCGACAAGGGCGCGGAGTTGTGGGAGGAGATATTCAGAAGTCTCTTCCCATTCTTTTTGCGTGCAGGTGATGCCGTCCTTCGAGGAGGCATATTCACGGAATGCGGACGGGATATTCATTCTGTCCAGGAATATTCCAAGTTCGGCGTCATTGTCGATTTCGGAGAGCCGCGATTTGTATTTGTCGAACATCGCCGATGCGAATCTCATCTGCGTCGCTTTTTTGTTGCAGGCGATGAAGAAATTCGTGGCTCTGGTGGTGTCCACCGGCACGAACACGTCCGGGATGATTCCGCCACCGCCATAGACCGTCCTTCCCGCCACTGTCTTGTAGGCGGCCGTGGAGTCAACCTTGATGCTGTCAGCGTCGTACATCTCTCCGTCGGCGTAGCGCTTGTAGATGTCGTACTGATAATCCTCTGAATATGGCTTCTGGATGCAGCGGCCTGATGGCGTGTAGAACCTTGCCACAGTCAGTCGCACTCCGGACCCATCGCTGAAATAGACCGGCTCCTGCACGAGACCCTTGCCGAATGAGCGTCTTCCTATGATGAGGCCTCTGTCGTTGTCCTGGATGGCTCCTGCGAATATCTCGCTGGACGACGCCGTTGACTCGTTGATCAACACGGTCAGGTCAATGTCCTGAAGGAGGCCCTTGCCGTCGGCCTTGTAGTCGTCCTTCTTGCGGTGTAGTCCCTGCATGTAGACAATCTCGTCTCCTTTCTTGAGGAACATGTCGCAAAGCAGCAGGGCTTGGTCGAAATAGCCGCCGGTGTTGTCACGCAGGTCGAGGATCAGCTTCTTCATCCCTTCCCCGAGCAGTGTGGCGCTGGCCTGTGAGAACTCCGTGAATGTCGTTCTGGAGAACTTGGAGAGCTTGATGTAGCCGGTGGTGTCGTTGATCATAAACGAAGCGTCCACGCAGTGCATCGGAATCTTCCCTCTTGTGATCTCGAACGGAATTGTCTCGTTGCCTCTGCCGACAGTGACCGTGACCTTTGTCCCGGCCGGACCCTTCATCCTGCGGACCATACTGTCCTGAGGAAATTTCACTCCGGCGATGTCCTTGTCCCCGACTTTGAGGATCCTGTCGCCCTTCTGAAGTCCGACTTTCTCGGACGGACCTCCCGGGATGACTTCCAGCACGATGGCCGTGTCGTTCGGGACGTTGAACTGGATGCCGATTCCATCGAAATTGCCGGCCAGGTCGGTCTCAGCCTCTGTCAGCTCGACAGGTGGCATATAGACAGAATGCGGATCCAACTCTGCCAGCGCGGCTGTGATGGCAGCATCGGTGACTTTCCCTACATTGATCGTGTCAACATAGTTCTTGTCGATCTGGTCAAGGATCAGATTCAGCTTGCGCCAGTCTCCGTATTGTACACGTAGCATATTCCTTTTCTGGCTGTAGGCGTTGTAGGCCAGCACAATCAGCGCGCCCACGACTATTCCCATAATGGCGATCCAGATGGAAGATATTCGTTTCATCCTAATCTATCTTTTCAACTTTGATTCCAGCCTTGCGGAGCAGGTCAACTCCGTCCGTGAGGCGATATTCATCCTTATAGACGACTCTTTTTATGCCTGCCTGAATGATCAGTTTCGAGCATTCGATGCACGGGGAGGCCGTCACGTAGAGGGTCGCCCCGAGGCTGCTGTTGCCTGACTTCGCGACCTTGGTGATGGCGTTGGCCTCGGCATGGAGGACGTATGGCTTTGTGGCTCCGTTCTCGTCCTCGCAGACGTTCTCGAATCCGGACGGCGTCCCGTTGTAGCCGTCGGAGATGATCATCCTGTCCTTGACCAGGATCGCTCCGACCTGCCGTCTCTTGCAATAGGAGTTCCTGGCCCAGATCTCGGCCATCTCAAGGTATCGCTGGTCAAATTTCTCCATTATTTGTTTCTTTGGTAGAGGTATCTCTTGATGCTCTTCTTAGGAGTTCTCTCGAAATCTTCCGGCATAAACTCGATCTTCTTGATCTTGGCGTAGTTAGGGATATCCCTGTTGATCTCCGGAAGCTGTGATGTCAGGGTCTTCTCCAGATCATCGCGGTTCATTCCGTCCAGTTCGCCCAGATGGTAGTCCGGGTAAACCAACGCTGTCAGACCTCCATTGTCTTCGATGACAAGCGAGTCAACGACATAAGCGAACGAGTTGATCACGGACTCAAGCTCCTCTGGATAGATGTTCTGGCCGTTCGGTCCGAGGAACATACACTTGTAACGGCCTCTGATGTAGAGGTATCCGTCCTTGTCGATGATGCCCATGTCTCCGGTCCTGAGCCATCCGTCCTCCGTGAAGAGGTCTTTGGTGGCCTCCTCGTTCTTGTAGTAACCCAGAGCGATGTTAGGGCCGTAGGTCTGGATCTCACCCTCGATGTTCTCAGGGTCAGGGGAGTCGATGCGGATGGACATGTTCAAAGCCGCCTTTCCGCAGGAGTAGAGCCTCTTGTCATCGTAGTGCGCGTAGGTGATGATCGGGGCGCATTCCGTCATGCCGTAGCCGACAGTGTAAGGGAACGCTATGTCCCAGAAGAATTTCTCGATTTCCTTGTTGAACGCCGCGCCGCCCATAATGACTTCCACAAAGTTGCCTCCGAACGCGCTCACGAGTTCTCCGCAGATCTTCTTCTGGATCATCTTGTCGATCACCGGCACCTTGAGCAAGGTCTTCACGCTACCCTTTTCCACAATCTTCTGGATCTTGGACTTATAGACCTTCTCGATGATCAGAGGCACAGCGACGATGATGTTCGGCTTGACCTCGGCCAAAGCCTGCATGATGATCTTCGGACTCGGCACCCTTGTCAGGAAATGCACGTGGGCCCCGATCGTCATCTCGAAGAGGAACTCGAACATCATTCCGTACATGTGGGCGGACGGGAGCATGGCCACCACGTTCGTCTGGTTGTTCAGTTCCGGAAGCACGTGCTTCGCGAACTGAATGTTGGAGCAAAGCGCCCTGTAAGGGATCATCACACCCTTGGAGAAACCGGAGGTTCCGGAGGTGTAGTTGATCAGCGCCAGCTCGTTGGGGGAGTCCTTGTAGTAGTTGAGGTCCTCCGGCTCGAAGCTGTTGGGGTGGCGTTTGCCGAAATATTCATTCATGTGTTCCCTTGCCTCCGTGATGCGGGGAACCTTTGAATATAGCAGCTGGAAGGTGTTGATGCGCACCACCGCGAACAGTCCCGGCATCTCGTCGGCGCTGAGACCCTCCCAGACGACATCATCCACAAAGAGGACCTTGGCCTCCGAGTGATTGACAAGGTAATGAATATTCCCGGGCTTGAACTCGTGGAGGATCGGCACCGGCACGGCTCCGTAGGTCATCGCGGCCAGATAGCTCACCGCCCAGTTCACCTGGTTGCGGGCGCAGATGGCCACCTTGTCGCCTTTGTGCAGAAAGCATTTCTCGAATGCGATGTGCAGTTTCTCGATGCGTCTTGCCACGTCCCTGTAGCATAGGCTCACTCCCTGATAGTTGGAAAGCGCAAGCCTGTCCCAATTTTTTCTGAAGCTCTCTTCAAGGAGCTTGTTCACAGATTCGAATCTGAATTCGTTCATAATGTTCGTTTTTATTTGCCGGGCTTGAAGGTTCTTTCCTTGCCATCGTAACAAACCGCTCTGAACCCTTTGTCCGTGATCTCGATCTTGCTGTCCGGCCGGATCATCTTGTTGCCCTCGCCCTTTATCAAAGGCTCTCCGCCGCTGAACGGGAAAACCATGCTTTGGGCTGATGTCCTGACCACCCAGTATCTTTTACCATTCCCTTCCAGAAGCTCGGGAAGGCTCTTTATAGTCTCATCGGCCGTTATCCCTTTCCAGGAAGGAACCTGCTTCCCGTGCAGGTCATAATAGCCTACGGTGTTGTCTGTGTGAAGGAGCATCGCTGTGTAGCCTTTGGCTCCCGTGAAATCGTACGCGGCCGGTCCTGCCGCAATTTTCTTGCCTGTCTCGGCAGGGAATCCTGAGACGAAGCGTCCGAGCCTGTCAATCAGGTACATCTGTGATCCGGCCGCGAACAGGTACTGGATCTTTCCGTTGTTGTAGTAATCGACTTCCTGGACGTAGCCGCGGATCTTCGACTTGAACGGCACGCCCCAGACATCCTTGCCGTTCTCGTCTCGCAGGCATATTGACAGGTGGCTGTTCTGGTAGAGGGTGTTGGTCTTCCCGGTGGCGCAGTTCAGGACTTTGAAAGGCCCTTCCGGGACAACCACGGTTGTGTCCCTTGCCGAGGACAGGGCAGCCGTACCCTTGCTCACCTCTACCCTGTCAAGGTTGAAGTTAAGGGCCAGCTGTCCGCCGTCTGAGACCACGGACAGAACCACAGGCACGTACGCCGCACCTTTAAGAATATTCCTGAGCCCCTTGGCCATCATAGGGGAGAAGTTGGCGTCCAGCAGATTGGGATCCTCGCTGAGCGAATGGTACATCCATGCTCCGCAGTTCTTCTGCGGAATCCTGTCAAGTCCCTCCGACTTCAATCTGACGGCAAGCGTTTCCTGCAGAAAATCTGTCTCTGAATATTTCCCCACACATTCCGCCGCTCCGATGACAATCCACTTTCCGACCGATGCGCAGGTACTTTCATCATCTCCGGAGAATGCTTCCCCGAACACCGTGCGGGCGAAACCGGCGCAACTCATCCCGCTTACTTTCTCCGCCGACTGTCTGGTTCCGGGTCTGAGCATGAGGATCCGCCGCACTTTCTCACCGAAATGCAGGTTGACGACAGCTACTTCCTTGATGTCAAGAGATTGAGCCCATTCCTCCGCATTCTTTCCGGTATTCTTTTTCTGGGATTGAAGGACGGATTCGTATTTGTCGAGACGACTTCTGGAATCAAGGTGATTCCTGTAGGCCTTGATGTAGGCGGTGATGTTTCCGATCGGGATGTCTATAATGAAATCGACATTCCCGGGCACAGCGTCAGCGATTTCGACGGAGGACGGGCCGGCATGGCTGAGGACATTCAGGTAATAGTAGGGATCGTTACTGTAGAGCAAGGTCCCCCGCATTCCCGCTCCGGCCTCGGAATGGCCTGTGACGCAAAATGCCGTCCATTCTGAAAGATCCTTGATGAAAGAGCGGGCTTTCCGGTGCTTTCTGGACATGAATGATCCCAGAATGTTGTCCGCATAGGCGTTGGAGAAGAAGATCACGTCATCTCCGGTCGCCGTACAAGCCGAGGCGATTTCCGTGAACCCCTTTGCCTCCAGTATGCTATGTCCCTCCTCAAGATGTCTGACCGAGGAGTTTATGATTGTCTCCGACGAGGAGATCAGAAGCAGGTTCCCATTGATTCTGGTCTGCAGTTCAGAGGAATCCGCTGCGGCGAGAAGGTTCCTTAGTTCCGCAGTGCTGTCGGCGAGGGCTTTCCCGGCCTCAAGGATCAAGAGCGGTGGCATGTCCTTGCTATAGTGTACCGACATGATGGCCGGAGCCTTTTTGAGGCTTCCGGCCTGGGTGGCGGAGATCTTGTCAAACTTGTTGGAGGCCAATTCCCCGAAGACAGCCAGAGAGTCGCCAAGAAGCTCGCATGCGTGTCCGAAATTCCTGAAGCACACAACGACGGCCGCGTCTGACGGCACAGCCTTGACCAACTGGTGGCCCTCCAGAAAGCGCGAGCCATCGACCGTACCGGAACCTGTCTCTGAGTATAACCTCGCCACCGCGAAGGCGATCCCTCCGATGAGGATCACCGCCGCCGCGATAAGTATGGTCAGTGTCTTTCTGTTCATCAGCCTTAACCGCAAAGATAAGAAATATTATTGGGCCACAAACAAATAAACGATGTTTCCCACCTGTCTGGCCGGGGCTGTCCCTGAAGCGGAGAACCGTGAAAGTCTGGCGGCTCTTACCGCGAAGTCCCTGAGGCACCTGTCATCGGACGACACCTCGTCCTGGATCTTGGCGTTGAGCACTTTCCCGGAAGGATCGACTGTGATGACCACCGTCACATGACCGGCTCCGAGGCATCTGTACGCGGGTATGGAAAGCTTGCTGGCCTTTCTTCCCTCAAGCTCGTAGGAGACGACCGACGGTCCATTGTATGAGGATTTTTTCTGTTCCTCCTTTTGCCGGACCGGTTTGCTGACCGCCGCATAATCCTCGTCCGGCTCGTCAAGCTTCGGCCCGTTCTTCAGATCCTGCGCCAGCTTCTCGGCCTCTCTGTAGAGTTCCTCGGCGTTGGTGTTGCGGTCATCCTTGAGAGCGCCCCTGTCCACCGCGACATTCCTGACCGGTACGCCGGCGGCCTCCGCCAGCATCCTGTCGAGCCTTTCGCTGACCTCTTCCTTGAGGTTGCGCTCGGCACGCTCTTTTTCAACCTTTTCCTGTTTGGAGAAGTCAAGCACGAACGTGTTTTCCCTCTTCAGAGCGGAAGAGATCTGACAGACGAGCAACACAATCACAACCATCAGATGGAATATGATGGTGATGTAAAGTCCTGCCCTGTCGTCGCTCTTCATAGCATCAATGAATATATCCGGTCCGGAATCCGGCGGCTTACCTGTTTCTCCCTTGTTCCCTCAATGATTTCTCTATAGTCGCAGAGATGATGTCGATCGCGACCTTGTTATGCCCTCCTTGAGGGATGATCAAATCAGCATAGCGCTTGCTCGGCTCGATGAACTGGAGGTACATCGGCTTGACGGTCTTCGTGTACCTTTCGATCACCGTCTCGACTGTCTTGCCCCTTTCCAGAATGTCCCTTGCCATGACCCTCATCAGGCGGTCGTCGTCATCGGCGTCCACGAATATCTTGATGTCCATCTGGTCCCGCAACTCCTTGCAGGTGAACACCAGAATGCCTTCGATGATGATGACCTCCGCCGGTTCCACGGTCACGGTCTCAGTCTTCGATCTTGAGCAAGTGATGTAGGAATATACCGGCTGCTCTATTGCCTTGCCGTTCTTGAGGTCTTTAAGCTGTCCGCAGAGAAGCTTGAAGTCGATGGCGTCCGGATGGTCGAAGTTGATCTGCTGCCTCTCCTCCAAGGGGAGATGGCTGGAATCCTTGTAGTAGGAGTCCTGCGGGATCACCACAACCCTTTCCTTGAGTTTCTCGGTTATCGCGTTGACGACCGTGGTCTTTCCGGAACCTGAGCCTCCGGCTATTCCGATCACTAACATATTCGTTGATTTTTAGAATTCGGCGTTCTTCGGTGTCCTCGGGAACGGAATCACGTCACGGATGTTGGCCATGCCGGTGACGAAGAGCAGCAGTCTCTCGAATCCGAGTCCGAATCCGCTGTGAGGCACGGTTCCGTACCTGCGGGTGTCGATGTACCATTCGAGGTTCTTGCGGCTCATCTTGAGTTCGTCGATTCTCTGCTCGAGTTTCTCCAATGAGGCTTCTCTCTCTGATCCGCCGATGATCTCGCCGATCTTCGGGAAGAGCACGTCCATTCCGCGGACTGTTCTTCCGTCCTCGTTCTGCTTCATGTAGAAGGCCTTGATGTCCTTAGGAAAGTCTGTGAGGATCACCGGCTTGCCGAAGTGTTTCTCCACGAGGAACCGCTCGTGCTCGCTCTGGAAGTCCGTTCCCCAGTGAACCGGGTACTCGAACTGCTGCCCGTTCCTGACAGCCTCTTCGAGAATTTCCACGGCCTCCGTGTAGGTCACTCTCTGGAAATCTATTCCAAGGACGCTCTTGAGCCTTTCGATCAGACCGTCATCGTACTTGTCGTTGAGGAACTTCAGGTCGTCCGCACAGTTGTCGAGAGCGTACTGCACGAGGAATTTCACGAACTCCTCCGCGAGGATCATGTTGTCGTTGATGTCGTAGAACGCCATCTCCGGCTCGATCATCCAGAACTCCGCGAGATGCCTTGGAGTGTTGGAGTTCTCGGCCCTGAATGTGGGTCCGAAAGTGTAGATCTCTCCCACGCCGGTCGCTCCAAGCTCGCCCTCCAGCTGGCCGCTCACGGTAAGGCACGTCTTCTTTCCGAAGAAATCCTTGCTGAAGTCAACCTTTCCGTTCTCTTTCTTAGGCACGTTCTCAAGGTTGAGTGTGGTCACCTGGAACATATCACCGGCGCCCTCGGCGTCAGACTCGGTGATAAGAGGTGTGTTGAGATAGACGAATCCCTTGTCGTTGAAGAATTTGTGGATAGCGAACGCCATGGCGTGACGGATTCTCAGCACCGCTCCGAAAGTGTTGGTCCTCGGACGGAGATGAGCCACCGTGCGGAGATATTCAAGAGAAGTGTTCTTCTTCTGTAGCGGGTACCTTACAGGGTCGCATTCGCCCAACACCTCGATCTCCTTTGCCTGGATCTCGACGGCCTGGCCACTGCCGACTGACTCGATCAGGTCTCCGGTCACGCTGATGCTCGCGCCGGTAGTGATCTTCGCTATGAGCGCCTCATCGAAGTTGGCCATGTCAGCCACTACCTGTATATTATTTACCGTCGAGCCATCGTTAAGGGCGATGAACTTGATCTGTTTGTTACCTCTTTTGGTCCTTACCCAACCTTTTGCGAGAACTTCCTGTCCCGGAGTCGCCTTGAGAAGGTCCTTCACTTTGCTCCTCGTTACCATATTTTTATGACATTTGATTCAATCTCACAAAGATAGTATAAAATTTACGGTGGTCAAAGACCTTTTTGAATATTCGGATAATTCGGTCACTGAGTATGTCGAACTGACATTGTTTGATCAGTCGCTTCGAGACTCGGTGAACAATCACAAAAGAGAGGGACTGACCTGTCGGCCAATCCCTCTCTAAATGTATTTCAAGAATGTTTACTTTTTCTCTGTCTTTCTGGCAGCGTACATGATCTTGAGGGCGGAGCAGCGCCTAAGCTCCTGCTTCACGTCCGTCACGATACCCATTCTTGCGTCTTCGTCTGCCTTGATTGAGACCTGCATCAACTGGCGGTCAGCCTCGCTCATCGCGTCGCGCTCGGCGGCTATGAAGTCACGGATGTCGTTCGTTGTCTTGAAAGAGTCATTCAGCTGGATACGCGCCTCGGTACCGTACTGGCTCTGATACTGAGCGGTAGGGGAACCGATGTAGATGTATGAAGCCAAATCCTTTCTTTCAAGCTTGGCGACCTCTGTGGCCTCTGGAAGTCTAACTCTTACCTTGACCTCCGTGGAACGGAGCTGTGAGGTTACCATGAAGAAGAACAGGAACATGAACACGATGTCTGAGCTGGTTCCCAACTCCGGCATTTCTTTTTTACCACTTCTTTTAAAATTAGGCATTGTCTTGTCCTCCTGTTTTACTTTTTGGTAACGTCCTTAGGCTCGGCCTCGGAAATGTTCTGTGGAATAGCTTCCCTGACAATCTTCTGCTGATCTTCTGTGAGGAAGGCGTAGGCCTTGCCGTAGTTCTGTTTGCAGAAGTCGTCACGGACTTCGTTGATGGCCTTCACGAGTTCGTTCTGAACAGCGATGTAGGCTCTGTAGCTGGTTCCACGGTCATTCTGAAGTGAGATGACTCCCTTGGAAACCGGATATTCACCGTAACCCTCGATCATCTTCATCTCCCTTTCCGGAAGGTTCGGATCGTTGCTCGGGTTTGTGATGAATTCCTTGATCTTGTCCTTGAGCTGGCTAACATCCAAGATCTGGTCACCGGCAAACAGTCTGTCGGAAGAGTTGATCTTCACGATGATGATGTTACGCTTGTTGACCTTCGTGTCTTCCGTCTTCTGATTCTGGTCAGGCATAGGAGGGAGACGGCGCTGCAGACCTGACTGCTGGTCCATGGTGGACGTCATCAGGAAGTAGCAGAGCAGAAGGAACGCGATATCGGCTGTCGATTGTGTGTTCAGTCCCGGTGTTTTTCTTGCCATAGCTTGATGTTATTTGTTGTTGATCGCGTCTCTGACGGCACCCACGATGATGGCGACGATCGCGGCGCCACCGAGGACGTAGGTCAGAAGAAGCATTGTGTCAGTCAATTTGAGCCACTGTGTGGTAGGCTGTGTCTTGACATTGAGTGCAGGATCTCCTGATGAGAGCACATATGCCAGGATAACCAGAACCGCGATGCCGACCACCACGGCGGCGGCCTTGAGCAGGTTCTTAGGGTTGTTCCTGCCGGAGATGAATATCGAGAGTCCGATCCAGATGACCACGGCCGCGATGAACAGCACGTAAGTGTACCTGAGGAGAATGTCAATGGCTCCGCCTCCGTTGACGAAGGCCAGGATTCCAAAGACGATTCCGAGCAGACCCAATACCCATCCGGTTATTTTGAATATCTTATTCATTATAATCAGATTCTAAAAATTGTCGCTACAAATTATTTCTTCTCGTTCTTTGCAAGAACGTCAACAAGGTCGATCGAAGCGTTCTCCATGTCGATAGAGAGAGCGTCGATTCTGGAAAGAATATAGTTGTAGAACACCTGGAGAATCATGGCGACGATAAGACCGCCGACGGTGGTGATAAGGGCGACCTTCATACCTCCGGCAACGATGTTAGGGGAGATGTCACCCGCGGCCTCGATGGCGTCGAAGGCCTGTACCATACCGATTACAGTTCCCAAGAATCCGAGTGAAGGCGCAAGGGCGATGAACAGGGCGATCCATGAGAGGTTGTTCTCCATGAGGCTCATCTGAACGCCACCGGCGGAGGTGATTCTCTTCTCGACAACATCGATACCCTCATTGTAGTGGTTGAGACCATCGTAGAAGATGCTGGCAACCGGGCCCTTGGTGTTGCGGCAAACGTCCTTTGCCTTCTCTACGCCGCCCTGTGCGAGAGCTGCCTCTACATTCTTGATAAGCTTCTTGGTGTTGGTCTTTGAGAATGAGAGATAAAGGATTCTCTCGATGGCGAGCGCAAGACCGATGATGAGGCAGAGAAGGATCATGGACATGAAGCCAGGACCTCCCTGGATGAAGTAGGTCTTGATCTGCTGGTGCATAGGAACGTCCTCGCCGGTACCCTTGAGGAGGTCCTCAGCGGTCATTGGCTGGGCGGCCGCGGTCTCAACTTGCTCTGTTGCGGCTGCGTTGTCAGCGGCTGGCTGATCCTGAGCGGATGCGATGTTTGCAGTGAAGGTGAGAACACCTGCTACTGCCAAAAACATGAAAAACTTTTTCATAACTGTTTTTGTGTGTTTAATTTTAATTGATAATGTATTAACTAGTTATCTTTCCTTGCGGCTTCCGGAGGCCAAAAACCTTCTAAAAAACCGTTGCAATTTACTAAATTATTTCCAAATGGCAATAATTATAAGGAAATTTCTCCTTGCAGGTTGTCTCCGAGCATGGACTCCACCCATTCGTTGTCAGGAGTTTTTCCCATCAGATAGAACAGTTTCGCGAGCGCGCTTTCGGTCGTGATGTCCACTCCTGAGACCACTCCGGCCTTTTCCAGAGCCTTTCCGGTGGCATATATGTCCATATTGACGGTCCCTGACAGACACTGTGTCACGTTCATCAGAACCTTTCCCATTCCGGAGGCCTCCTTGACGATGTCCAGAAACCATTGTCTGGACGGGGCGTTGCCTGAGCCGTAGGTCTCGATGATGGCGGCGCGGATGTCCGGGCCGCAGAGGAAATACTTCATGACCTGCGGAGTGATGCCGGGATGTACCTTCAGGATTGACACTCTTGTGTCCAGACTGGTGCTGATCCTTAAGGAGTCGTCCCAGCGGACCGGCTTGCGTATGACGCTGTCATTGTACTTGATGCTGATTCCGGCTTCCGCAAGCGGAAGACAGTTCGGTGAATGGAAGGCGCTGAAGTCCTCTGAACTTACCTTGATCGACCGGTTGCCTCTCAATAACTTGGAATTGAAGAATATGCTTACCTCCGGCACCCGCGCGTGGCCTTCGCTGTCCTTGGCCGAAGCGATCTCCACGGCGGAGATCAGATTCTCCTTGCCGTCGGTGCGCGGGACTCCGATCGGCAGCTGGCTTCCGGTGAACACGACGGGCTTCGCCAGGTTCTCAAGCATGAAGCTCAGCGCTGACGCCGAATATGCCATCGTGTCCGTTCCGTGCAGGACGACGAATCCGTCATATTCCTCATAACGCTTGTGGATCAGTGAGGCCAGTGCCTGCCAGAAGGAGGGCTCCACGTCTGAGGAGTCGATCAGCGGATTGAATGTGTAGGAGTCGATCCGGATCGCGAATTTCTTCAGTTCCGGCACTTCCTCAAGGATCTGGTGGAAGTCGAACGGTTTGAGAGTGAGATCCTGAGGATCCTGCCTCATGCCGATCGTGCCACCTGTGTAAATCATCAGGATGGAGGATTTTTTCATATTCCGAAAAGATTTTTCGCGTTGTCGGTTGTGATTCCCGCGACCTCCTCCGGCGTCACGCCTTTCAGTTCGGCGATCTTGGCGGCGATCAGAGGTATGCAGGAACTTTCATTGCGTTTTCCCCTGAACGGAACAGGGGTAAGGTAAGGGGCGTCGGTCTCCAGCACGATCCGGTCAAGCGGAACATCCCTGACAACCTCCGCGAGGCCCGCGTTTTTGAATGTGACGACTCCGCCCACGCCTATGTACCAGTCACCGAGCCGCTGGAGCTCCCTGAATGACTCGATGCTGCCGCTGTAGGCGTGCATATTCCCTCTCAAACCTTTGTGCCTCCTTATTATCTCCAGGAAATCGCCCATCGCGTCGCGGAGGTGGATGTTGACAGGCAGACCCCTTCGCGCGGCGAAATCCAGCTGCCATTCAAGGGCTTCTTTCTGCTCTCTGGCAAACTCTTTCCCCTCGTGGTAGTCAAGGCCTATCTCTCCCACAGCCACGACCTTTCGTCTTGTCTCGGCCTCCCACCTGTCAAGAAACCGCACCATGTCGTCAATCTCGTCCTTCCAGCCCTCTCCGACCGAGCCGGGGTAGAGGCCGATCATCGGACGAAGAGTGTCAGGGTGTTTGTCCACGAGGGCGAACATGGCCGGACGTTCCGAGCTGTCGATGTCCGGTAGCAGCATGAGGTCCACGCCCGCCTCTCTGGCTCTGGCGATGTAGGCCTCCTCCTCTCCGGAAAAGGCTTCGTCAGAGACATGGCAATGTGTGTCTATGAATATCATGGTGTCAAAGATAGGAAAATAAAACTTCGTGGGATGCGTCCCGGCATGATAAAAAACAGAAATATTCAAAAGAAACGTAAATATTTTCGCTTCAAACCCCCTCGGATTCCGCAAAAGATGGCAAATTGCGGCGGCTTTTCCGTGTGGACGTGGCATCGTCTTCATGGGAGATGGAAGAAAGAATCGTTTATGGAAATGTCGTTTGAAGAGAGGGCCGGACTTTGTGCCCTGAACAGGATTTTCGGGTTTGAGCCGAAGATAGGGTTGAGGCTTGTCGAGGAGGCGGGAGGCGCGGAGGAGGTGTTCAGGAAGCCGGAGGAGGCTGGGCGGATTCTTGGGCCACGCCCAAGGTTGAAATACGCTCCGCTGATCACCGGAAGCGCGTTCGAGTCGGCGGCTATGGAGCTGGAGGATCTTCAGAGGAGCGGATGCCGGTTCGTCGGGATAGGGGAGAAGGGCTATCCTGCCTTGCTCATGGAGTGTGAGGATCCTCCACTGGGTCTTTATTATAAAGGAATATCACCACCCGAAGACGTGTTCGAGGGACTCCCTCAGGTCGCCGTGGTGGGGACGAGAGGACTGACGTACTATGGCAAGGACTGGTGCCGGAGGATTGTGGCGGCCATGTCCCGTGCCAAGGTCAAGCCGCTGGTGGTGAGCGGACTGGCCTTGGGAGTGGATGTCACGGCGCATCGTGTGGCATTGGAGTCCGGGCTTCCCACGGTGGCGGTGATGGCGACCGGTGTCGATGACCTTTATCCGTCCGGAAACCGCGAGGTTGGAGAGGCGATCGCATCTACTCCGGGGTGTGCGTTGGTCACGGACTATCCTCCCGGCACGGAGGCGGTGAGAATCAATTTCCTTAGGCGCAACAGGATCATCGCGGGAATATGCCGGGCGACGATTTTGGTAGAGTCCAAGATCAAGGGTGGAGGCATGATGACAGCCCGGCTTGCCGCCTCCTACGGCAGGGATGTATATGCCTTGCCCGGCAGGATTGATGATCCGGTCTCGCAAGGCTGTAACTTGCTCATCAGGGAGAATGTGGCGGAACAGATCGGGGATTTGGCCGAATTGATCTCGCGTCTGGGGCTCGGCAAGGCAAGCGTCGGCCAGAAAGAGGATTTCAGAAGCGCTGTTGAGGAATATTACAAGGGAAGCTTGGAAGGGACTGAATATGATGATGTCCTACGGCTGGCCACGACCTTGAAGGGTCATCGTGGAATCTCCGTTGACGAGTTGTGTGAGAAACTGAAATGGACGTATAGTCATGTCAGCAGACTTGTCACGACTCTTGAATGTGACGGCTTCATCACCGTTGATCTTCTCCAGCACTGTTATGTAAAAAAATAGGATGATCTCATCCTATTTTTTTACATATATTCATGTTCAACCCCCAGTCACTCCGTGACAGCCCCGGTGGGGCATTGGGGAGCGGACTCCCCAAACCCCTTGCGTCGCTTCGCTCCGAGCCTCGTGACTTTTGGGAGCGTCTTCCTTATCTATACGACCAGCAAAGCGTCTCCGTATGGACCGAATCGGTACCCCTCGTCGAGGGCCACCTTGTAGGCATTCATGACATGGTCGAAGCCACCGAAGGCGGCGACTGCCATCAGCATCGTGGATTCCGGAAGATGAAAGTTGGAGACCACGGCGTCAGGCACGGAGAACTCGTAAGGCGGGAAGATGAACTTGTTCGTCCAGCCGTCGTAAGGCTTGACCTCATGGGTCGTGGTGACGTAGGTCTCAAGCCCTCTGAGCACGGTTGTGCCGACGGCAAGAACCTTGTGCCCTCCGTTCTTGGCCTTGTTGATGATCTCGCAGGCCTCCGGGGTGATGATAAGCCTTTCGGAGTCCATCCTATGCTTGGACAGATCCTCCACATCGACCCTGCGGAACTGGCCGATGCCCATGTGTTCTGTGATGAACGCCTTGTCGATGTCCTTGAGAATCATTCTGTTGAACAACTCGCGGCTGAAATGCGTACCCGCGGCCGGGACGGCGACAGCCCCTTCATGCTTCGCGAAGATGGTCTGGTAATTCTCGTTGTCCTCAGGGGAAATCTTTGACTTCACCCATTTCGGAACCGGGATCTCGCCGAGACTGAAAAGGGAGCGCTTGAACTCCTCGTACGGGCCGTCGTAGAGGAAACGCAGGGTACGTCCCCTTGAGGTGGTGTTGTCGATGACCTCCGCCACAAGGCTCTGGTCATCACCGAAATACAGCTTGTTGCCGATTCGGATCTTCCTGGCCGGATCCACGATCACGTCCCAAAGGTGCTGCTCGCGGTTGAGTTCCCTCAGCAGGAAAACCATGATGTCCGCTCCGGTCTTCTCCTTCTTGCCGTAGAGACGGGCCGGAAACACCTTGGTGTCGTTGAACACGAAAGTGTCGCCTTTCCCGAAATAGTCGATGATGTCTTTAAATATCCTGTGCTCGATCTCTCCGGTGTCCTTGTGTACGACCATGAGTCTGCATTCGTCGCGCCACCTTGTCGGCTCCTGAGCCACACGTTCCTTCGGAAGAAGGAATTGGAATTGTGAAAGTTTCATATTCGATAACAACCGTTATAGTCAATATTTTAATATACGGAATCGGCCTGAAAAAGGTTTCACTGTTCGTGAATGTTCTATATTCTAGCCTCCCTGAACACCTCCACGATGGACGGATAGGTGTTTTTCAGGTAAGGGGATAGCCCTGATCTGGCGACCCACGCTGCCTTTGTGATGTCCTCGTCCCGCTGTGGGGTGAGATTCACGGGATCGGTGTAGAGCATGTCGTACCACCATGTGTGCTTGAGGTGCCATATTCCGTCACGTCGGTAGCAATGGTCAGTGACGCAGATGAACTTCCGGAGTTCCAGATCACCCACACCGGTCTCTTCCCGGACTTCCCGCAATGCGGTCACCTTGATGTCCTCGCCCGCTTCCTGGTGCCCTTTGGGCAGATCCCAGAGGCCGTTCCTGCGTATCAGAAGCACATCCTCCCGGCGGTTCGACACGAGTCCTCCCGCCGCGTTTACCTCCTTGAACCTGGAACAGAACTGTCTATACGTCTCCTCAATGTCCTCCGTCGGGATGTAGATTCTGGCCAGCGTGTCCGATGTCTCGAACATTGTCACCAAGGAGGTGATGTCAGGGCTCTCTCCGAGATGAAGTTCGACGGAGTTCGGGTCGGACAAGGCCTGCTCCTGAGGAGAGCAGATGATCATGCATCTATTTTCAAGGTAAATTCTGTGCATCCTGTGAGTAAGATATTGGCGTAAAACTATTATATTTGTATGCTATGTGCAAAGTTAAGAATCATTTTCAATGAATATGGAAAACATCGACAGAAAACTTGCTTCCGAGCTTCTCCGCATAAAAGCCGTCCTGCTCAGGCCTGATGAGCCTTTCACATGGGCTTCCGGTTGGCATTCACCGATTTATTGTGACAACCGCAGGATACTTTCCGATCCGGATCTTCGCTCCAAGGTGGCAGGTTGGTTGGCCGGGACAGCTGTCAGTGAGTGCCCTGACGCGGAGATTGTGGCCGGTGTGGCCACCGGAGCGATCGCTCACGGAGTCCTTGCCGCCGACCGGATGGAGAAACCTTTCGTTTACGTGCGTCCGAAACCGAAAGACCACGGAACCGGCTCTCAGATTGAGGGCGTTCTCCCGAAAGGTGCGAAAGTGGTTGTGATCGAGGATCTTATCTCAACGGGGATGAGCAGCCTTGCAGCCGTGAAGGCCTTGCGCGACGCGGGAGCCGAGGTGTTGGGGATGGTCGCCATATTCACTTATGGTTTCGACCTTGCGGCGCGGCGGTTTGAGGAAGAGGGTGTGAGATTGAAGACCCTTTCCTGCTACGACGCTCTGATTGAGGAAGCCACCGCGACTGGCTACGTCAAGGAGTCTGATGTCGAGGTTCTGCGTCAGTGGAGGCGGAATCCTTCCGAATGGAGAAAACAATAATACAAGGAATATAACTATGGCAACAGAGATAGCAAGCAAACACGGACTGGTCTCAAAGCAGCCGTTCGAACTGTACATGGCCTTTGTGGACATGCGTAATTTCCTCCAGTTTCTTCCGGAGGACAAGAAGGCGGATGTCGAGGCGGATTATGACACGATCTCCGCGACGGTGCAGGGCTTCAAGATCGGTGTTATGGTCAAGAACAGGACTCCGTACTCCAGCATCGAGTTCATCGACAACGGGGCTCCGTTCCAGTTCGGAGGCACGCTTCATTTCGACGCCGTGCCGAGTGACCCGTCCAAGACGGACTTCTACATCGAGTTTCATGCCGAGTTGAATCTGATGATGAAGATGATGCTTGGCGGAAAGATCCGTGAGGCCATGAACAAGATGGTGGACGGCCTCGTGGCGATGTCGGAAGGCAGGATGCCGGACGGGATCGATGAGGACACTCTCCGTAAGATGAAAGAGAAATTAGACGGGAACCAGTAGATGCAAGGATTGGACGACATCTGTCTGCGGGACATTCTGGCCAGGGCGGTAGGAAGCGGCAGAGCCGAGGTCGCTGTGGGAGCCTTTCATGAACCTGCATCGGTGTCTGTCCGGATCAATCCTTTCAAAGTTGATGATCCCGAGGGCTTTACCAAGGGCCTTTTTGGAGGAGATGTCCAAAGGGTTCCGTGGAGTCCGTTCGGGTTTATGCTCGGTGAGAGACCGAGATTCACGTTGGATCCGCTGTTCCATTGCGGGTGCTATTACGTCCAGGACTCTTCGGCTATGGTCGTAGGGAGCATATTCAGAGAATTGCTTCCAATTTGCGGGGATTGTTCCCGACCGGTCAGGGTTCTGGATTTGTGCGCCGCGCCGGGTGGGAAAAGCACTGATCTGGCGGCATCGTTGCGGATGGCTTTCGGGAATGGTTTCCTTCTCGTCTCCAATGAGGTGATGCGCTCAAGGGCTTCCGTTCTGGCTGACAACATGGCTTTGTGGGGCGACCCGAACGTGGTGGTCACGAGTGTGGACCCCAAGGCGTTCGCATGCCTTGAAGGCTTTTTCGACATCATAGTGACAGATGTGCCGTGCTCCGGCGAGGGAATGTTCCGCAAGGACGCGAAGGCTGTGGAGGACTGGTCGGGAAGCACGGTCAACCTTTGTTCGACGAGGCAGAAAAGAATCCTTGCCGATGTCTGGCCGTCTCTTCGGAACGGCGGAGTGCTTGTCTATTCGACATGCACGTTCGAGGAGGCTGAGAATGATGCGATCATGGAATGGACGGCAAACGAATTGGGCGGTGGAATTTATGAATATGATTATTCGGCGCTTCAGGGCGTGGTCGCCACGAGGACCGGAGGATTGCTCGTGCCTGGATTCGTGAAAGGCGAGGGGCAGTTTGTCTCGGCCCTGGTGAAAAACACAGGCTCGTCTGGCTTCCGGCTTCCCGGAAAACCGGCCGTGGGGGCCACGGAAAGGAAAAAGGGAAATCTGCTCATACATATTCCCGAATCCATCGCACGCGAGGTGACCGCCCTTGATCCGTTGCACCCGATTCAGGCAGGAGTGGCCAAAGGTGAACTGAAGGGACGGGATCTGGTGCCGTCGGCGGACTGGGCCTTGAGTCTTGCCTTTCCGGAAGGAAGTTACCAGGTGGCTGATCTGGACCGTGAAGCGGCTCTGAAGTTCCTGCACAGGGACAGTATATTCCTGAAAGATGCTCCGAAAGGTTTTGTGTTGGTCCGTTTCGACGGACACCCGCTCGGTTTTGTGAAGAATCTTGGCACCAGATGCAACAACCTGCACCCTCTGGGCCGTAAAATCAAAATGGATGTGTAAGTTTATGAATATGAAAAGGATATTATCAGTGATTTTGGCCGTCATGGCCTTTCTTCCTCTTTCGGCGCAGACCAAACCGACGCAGAAGGAATATCTTGACCGGTATCAGCTGCTGGTCTCCAAACTTGGTGCCGACGGTGTGGGTATAGAGACCCTTCTCCAGCGTTGGGGAAAGGATTATCCGGAGGACACGGACATGCTTTTGGGCAAGTTCACGTACTATCTGACCAAGAGCCAGTCCTCTTCGATCGAGGTCATGGATGCCACCAAATATCTTGGCAACGCTCCTGCCTTGACTTTGAAGGACACGCTCGGAAGGGATGTGAACTATTTTCAGGTTGTGTCCTACGATGACGAGCTGTTCGGAAAGGCGACCCAGGCCATTGAGAAGGCCATTGAGCTGAATCCCAACCGTTTGGATCTGCGTCTGTTCAAGATCTCGGCCTTGATCGGCTATGAGAAGGACAGCCCGGACATGGCGTTGGCCGGACTCAAGGCTCTGATTGACTACAATGGCCACAGCCACCCGAAATGGGAATATCCTGACGTGGTTGAGGCCGGCGAAGACCTTTTCCCTTCCGTGATGCAGGAATATTGCTACGCTTTCTTCAAGATCGGCACTCCGCATTGCTTCGACGCTTTCAAGGAACTGTCGGAGAAGATGCTGGCCTATTATCCCGGCAACACTGTCTACATGACGAACCTCGGTTCGTACTATCTTGTCTATAAGCATGACAGCAAGAATGCCCTCAAGATGTACAACAAGGTCTTGAAGAAGAGTCCTGACGACTACACCGCCATCAAGAACTGCGTCCTTCTCGCCCGCAACGACAAGAACACAAAGCTGGAGAAGAAATACCTCCCGATGCTCGTCCGCGTCACCCCCGACGAGACCGAGAAACTCTCCGCCCAGGCCCGATTGGATGCTTTGAAATAATTTCCTGTGAGCCTTGCTTTGTCCGGTTTTGTTAATTTGCCGCTTACTTAGTAACATTCAAAAAATAACCTGCATCATCTTAAGGAATCTTTTCGGTCTAGATCTCTTTTCTCATCAGTCATGTGCCACCGGCACACTCCTTCTTCAAAAAAAAGATCTATCCTCGAAAATCTTCTCTTAATCTGAAGCAACTTATTTTTTTCATGTTCCTTAACAGCCTAAGGTCTCAATGCTTTTTTATGGTCTTTCCGGTGCGGTGACTTTGCTCGTAGAGCTCAAGGGAGTTGATGACGTTCTGCCAGATGCTGTAGAGGCCGCCGGCGACGGAGGTTACCGGGGTCATGTAGGAGTAGCCCAGCCAGATCAGGAAGCCTGAGTTCTTCTGGCCGAGGGCCTGGCCGGCGGTGATCTCGTCAGGTCTTGTCACCTTGTGGTCCTTGCTTCCGTTCGCCTTTCTTCCGGCCAGTCTTCCGACCGCGAACTGGACAATCGTGCAGACCAGTGAGATGACTCCTATCATCATCGCTGTCCAGACGGAGATTCCGCTGTTCATCAGCGACCTTGTCGCCAGATAGATGGAAAATGTCAGTGCCATCCCCCAGCAGTAGAACGCCCAGCCGGTGAAACGCATGAGCCATCGTTGGAGTCTTTTCGTCGTGTAGCGTATGAGCCAGGCCAGAAGAAGCGGCAGAACCAGCAAAGGGAACACTCTCGCGCTGATCGCTGTGAATCCTTCGATGAACGAGGCTCCGGTGTCCGGGTTGACGATCGGGATGGTTATAGGGAGAATCACCGCGACAGCGATGTTGATTAATACTACGTACGAAACTGTGTCTGAAAGACTTCCGCCTAATTTGCTTGTGATCACTCCGGCTGCCGCGGCGGTCGGGCAGATGAAGCAGAGCATGGCACATTCGGCGAGGATTCTGAGATCTCCCGAAGGCATAGTCGCGACCAGCCATGTGAGAGGGACGAATGTCACAATCTGGAAAGCCAGCACTATGAAGTGCCATTTCCGGAATTTTAGATCGTGAGGCGAGATCGTGTTGAACTGAAGGAACAGCATCGTGGCCATAAACACTGGCTGGACATCCTTGGCGAATTTGGAGAAACCCGGCTCAAAGTTCCGGGCCAAAGGATTGACAAAGAACAGGATCAGGTACGAAGAGATCCCGATGATGATTGCCAGCGGCAACATCCAATCCTTGATGAATTTCACAACTTTCGCCATACTCTCTGACTGTACTCGCAAACTTACGTGCCCGGTGCGGTTCACCACGCCACGGTTTGCGGCGACAAAGATAGTGAAAGCCCCCGACCAAAAAAAATCCGTTGACCCTTAGCACGGAAGAATCGCTTAGATATTCAGTAGAAGTTTTGTTTTTATGGTGTCAATCATATTCCGTGGCACGTCATTTCTTTGCTTTGACTGAAAAGGCCCCGCCTAGGTCCGGCTTGATGCGTTGAAATGGGCATTACCTTGATTTCTATTTTGATTAGGTAAATATTTTCCTAAAGTTCACAATCTTGTGGTCCACAAAGTTGTGAACTTTTAGTTTATTTGTTTATATTTGCGTAAAAATCAAGTTTATGGATAAGCCATTTGTCTACGGAATAGCGGTGTCCGGAGATAATTTCACGGACAGGAAAAAGGAGACTAAACGCCTGAAAATGAATTTCGAGTCAGGCGTCAACTCCATTCTGATTTCGCCACGGCGTATGGGCAAGACCTCTATTGTCGGCAAGGTTATGTCTTCTATGACTGATCCAAAGATCAAAGTTGTGATGATGGACATATACGATTGCAGAAGTGAATCTGATTTTTACGAGCGGTTCGCGGCTTCCATAATAAAAGGTGTGGCCGGCAAGGTAGAGAATATGATCGCATATGTCCGGGAATTTCTTGGACGCTTCTCTGCCAAGGTTTCGGTAAGTCCGGATCCTTCGCTGGATTATTCCCTTTCCTTTGGTATTTCACCCAAGGCCACGGATGCCGATGAGATCTTGAATCTTCCTCAGCGGATAGCATCAAAGAGGGGAGTACATATTGTGGTATGTATTGATGAGTTCCAGCAGATCGGGGAATTTCCGGATTCGTTGACTGTCCAGAAAAGGTTGCGCGGAGTCTGGCAACATCAGGAAAATGTCTCTTACTGCCTTTTGGGAAGTAAGAGACATTTGATGGAAAAGATCTTCCAGAGAAAGAGTATGCCGTTTTATCAATTCGGAGATATGGTTTTTCTTGACAAGATCTCCACAGGCGACTGGATTGATTATATCTGTTCCAGATTCGAGAGCCGTTCGATGACGATAACGAGAAGCCAGGCCGAAAAGATATGTATGCTTGTGGAAAACTACTCATCGTATGTTCAGCAACTGTCCTGGAACGTTATGATTGAGGCGGATAAGGTTGTGTCTGACGCTGATATAGACGCAGGGTTCGAAGAATTGCTTCATCAGACGTCATCTCTGTTTATGGAACAGATTGGGTCCCTTACTTCTTATCAGATGAATTTTCTCAAGGCGGTCGTTGATGGGGTGCATTCCGGCTTCACATCATCGGACGTTCTCGCAAGATATTCATTGGGAGCGAAATCAAATGTCGCAAGAATACAGAAGGCTCTGATTGAAAGGGAGTTGGTAGAGAAGAGAGGCAAGCTGATATTTGCCTCTGACCCTGTTTTCTCCACTTGGTTCAAAAGAGAATACTCCCGTTAGGGGGAAAAGGTGTGTTTTTGTTTTCTATCTTTATAATTTGCAATTATTATATGAGAAAGATTTTGATGATTCTGGCGTTGATGTCTGTCGCGGTGGTGACACTTAAGGCGCAGACCGGGGCGTGGACAGGTAAGTTGAAGGTGTCGGGCGTGGAGCTGGCGCTTATATTCAACATCGGGGAAGAGTCCGCCACGCTTGATGTGCCGGATCAGGGTGCGAAGGATATTCCGGTTGAGGTGTCGAGGGATGCTGTGGGTGGAATCACGCTGAATGTGCCGGCGATCAACGCTTCGTTCAAAGGGTTGTGGGCAGGGAAGGTCATCGCGGGGACTTTCACCCAGCACGGGATGTCGTTCCCGATGACGCTTACGCCTGGTGCGCCGGTCGTCAGACGGCCTCAGACACCTGTGGGGCCATTTCCTTATGCTACCGAGGAAGTGTCATTCACGAACGGAGACGCTGTGCTGAAAGGAACGCTGACGCTTCCTGAGAACTGTGACCGGAAGACTCCTGTGCTGATTATGGTGACGGGCAGTGGTCTCCAGAACCGGGACGAGGAGATGTTCAGCCACAAGCCGTTCGCTGTCATCGCCGATGCTTTCGCGAGGGCGGGAATAGCCACGCTCCGATACGATGACCGGGGATTCGGGGAATCGACAGGAGATGTTGTGCTTTGCACGACAGAGGATTTGAAGAACGATGCCCTGGCTGGAGTTCGGCTTTTGAGGGAGCGGTTCGACAAGGTGGGTGTTTTGGGCCACAGTGAGGGAGGAAGCATCGCCTTGATGCTTGCGGCTGATAATCAAGTAGATTTAGCCATCAGTCTTGCCGGGATGATAGTCTCCGGTGCCGAGACATTGTTGGAGCAGAACAGGCATGCGTTAGAGTCCGCGGGTCTGCCGGAATCAGAAGTCGAAGCCTACTGCGGACTATTGTCGAACACGTTTGAGGCCATTAAGAATGGAACTCCGTTTCCTTCAGCTGATGCTTATGCTCTTTCGGATGCATTGAGACAGAATTATTTGGCTGCGTCACAGCAGTTCTCTACACCTTATATGAAATACTTCATAGCCTTGGATCTGTCGCAGAGACTCTCTGCGGTAACCTGCCCGGTAATGGCTCTCAATGGAACAAAAGACACTCAAGTCCAATGCGATAGGAATATGAAAGCGTTGAAGGCCGCTCTCCCTTCTGGCGGCAAGAACGTCATCCACGCCGAAGAAGGCCTGAACCACCTCTTCCAGCACTGCGTCACCGGCGAGGTCTCTGAATATAAAAGCATCGAGGAGACCTTCTCCCCGAAAGTCCTTTCCGAGATAATCGCCTGGATCAAGACGCTTTGATTGGCGGACACCTTGCGTTAGAACCTTGGTTCTACGCACGGAAGACGTGTTTAAGCACGTTTGTGCGTGGATGGGCTTGACTGCTCACGGACTGTATTCACTATAGCTTCACGCCTTCAAGTTTGAGGAGAAACTTCTTTGCAGGAAGGCCTCCGCCATAGCCTGTAAGGCTTCCGTTGCTGCCTATGATGCGGTGGCAGGGAGCGAAGATCGAAATGGAGTTCGAGCCGTTGGCTGCACCTACCGCCCTGACTGCCTTGTGGTTACCAATCCGCTCGGCCACCCAGCCATAGTTCCGGGTCTCCCCGTAAGGGACTTCCAGCAGGGTGTTCCAGACTTTTTCCTGAAACTCGGTGCCGACGAACAGAAGCGGCAGATCGAATGTCTTGCGTCCCCCGGCAAAATATTCATCGAGCTCTTGTGCGGCCTTTGCGGTGATCTCCGAAGGGATGTCTTTCATCTTCGCATTCAGACTCCGCTCCAATCGTCTGTCCCCCAGCAGCCTATGCTCTTCCGCCATCCAGTCGCAAAGGCAGAGCCTGCCCTCAAACGACCCGAGCAGCAGGTCGCCGCACGGTGAATGATATGTCTGTGTGTTGATTGTCTTTTTCATTTTAATTAAACATATCATCTGATGATATGTCTACGAAGATAAGAAAATTCTAATAGGTTGTCCATTTCTGCTGTGCTGCATGAAATAATGAAACGTTAGAACAGGATTATGCTTGAATTCTTTTAATTTGGCGAAACTTAACAAAAAAGTGAAGTTTATTTGGCGGTGTGAGGAAAATAGAATACCTTTGCCACATAAATAACAAATGGTATGGGGAAGTTGGAACTTGTGTTGGAGACTGATAAGGTCTGTATGTATTCGCCTAAGTATGACGGTGAAGAACAAAATGAGTTTAGGAAGTTTCTTCTTGCCAATCGGTCTCACGGGCATCCGCAGTTGAAAAAATTCTTCGGTGCAATACTTTCTGTCATCGAGAAAATGGGAGAGACCGGTGCTCTTCAGCGATATTTTCGTCCCGAAGGCGGAAATGTTAAGGCTCTTCCGACATATGTTGATATTCCTCGAATGAACAGAAAGATAGGAAAGATGAGACTTTATTGCCTTCGACTATCTGACAGAATCTTGATTTTAGGAGGAGGCGCGGTTACGACTTCGCAATCATATGAAGAAGATCCTGTCCTATTGGCGATTGTTGGAGATTTGCGGGATATTGAGTGCCAAATCAAGGCAATCGTTAGACAAGCGGATACGGATTTTGAAGACTTTGATGCACTCAAACGAATTGTTGAGACCATTACAATATAGATACCTTATGAAAATCGATCCTCTGTTTAAAGATTGCCTCGCTGATGTGGCCCCGGAGATACGGTCCGAGGTTCGCCTTAATATGGATATTGCAAATCGTATCTATGATATTCTTCAGGAAAAGAATATGACACAGCGTGAATTCGCTGCATTGATGGGGAAGTGCGAATCGGAGATCTCAAGATGGCTGACTGGAAGTCACGGATTCACGACTACTTCCATCGCGAAGATTTCGGCGGTTCTTAATGAACCGATTGTGGAAGTGAAGCATAAATCAGATGTCAATATTCAAATGAGACTTACTTCCATTAGTGAAGAAAGTTTTATGATGTCTCCAGGCAAGATTGCCGATGATGCGAATTCGGAAGCCATACAACTTGGATTCTCCAACCAGATTCAACCAGATGTGGAGAATAATAAGATGACTCTTATTTTTGGTACAAAATACGAGTTGGAAGGAGAAGTTATCCTTGAAAGTGTTTATCGATTTGAATTTGAAGTAAAAGACCTTGCTCGGTTCATAAATACAGATGACAACAATAATATCACGATATCGCACATTATGCCTCACCTTATAAGTGTGGCTATCGGTACTATGCGTGGAATCTTGGTTGTAAAGACTGCTGGAACCAATTTGTCAAAGTTTCCGCTTCCTATGATTGATCCAAATCAACTAAGCGCGAATCTTTCAAGTCCTCAGGAATGATTCCCCGTGAGAATCAGAACGAAACAGCAATGGCTTTGGCGAGGGATGAGGCATCGGCCAGTTTCTCATCCACTTCTTCGGGTGAGAGGTAATCCAGATTCCAGGCGGCCACGGTGGTGATCTCTCCCAGACCCCAGAGCGAAGACAAGGCCAGCAGATAGGTGCTGCCTTGCTCTCTGGTGCTGCCCGTCGGGATATTCATTCCTCTTGTGGTTATGTACATCACTTTCTTGCATCGGCACAGTCCCGTGCAGGTCTGGCCGTTGTCCGTGAAGGTCACTCCGTAGAGGGACATATTCTCGAAAAAGGCTTTCAGGGCGGCAGGGAAGCTCATATCCCAGAAAGGGGCGGCTATCACAATCCTGTCGGCCGCCGCGATCTTTCGGGCGAGAGCCACCGTGGCTTCCGGGACAATGCCGGAAGACCTCTCGGCAAGGCTCTGTGGTGTCAGCGGTAGCAAAGCCACCTCGTTAACATCAATGCTCTCAATGTCGTACCTTGACGAAAGCACTTCCTTCGCCGCGTCGAGTATCCTTCTTGTTCTGGACTCCGGTCTCATACAGGAGTCGATAATCACCAGTTTCTCCATACCGCAAAGATAGTCATTATTGCGGGATCGCTGTCTTGGCGTGGTCTTTTTGTACCGCGGTTTAAGACCTGAAACGGATCAGGATTTACTTCCCGAACAGCCAGCGGAGTCGTTCTGCCGTGTAGGACTGTTCGCAGGTCGTCTGATGGGACCATTGTTCTGATGTCGGCACAATTGTACAATTGACGCGGCCTCCTAATGCATTGATACTCTCACAGAATGCCTTGACATCTTCGTAAGCGGTTTTCATCACCTCGTCCGATTCGCTCATCACCGCGTAGACACGCATTGACTTGAAGTTCTCTGCCGAAGCCGTTCCCGGTTTCCCCGCAACAGGCATTATCCCTCTGAATTTCTCTGAATATGCGTTCGCCAATGACCACGTCCCGGTGCCTCCCATCGAACCTCCGAGGACATATACCCCGTCACAGGAAACCTCATATTCCTCAATAATCTTCGCTAGAGGCTCGTTCATCTTCGCGCCCCAGCTGACGGAAGACGGGCATTGCGGGACGATGAATATGCTCGGTATCGCATTGTCCGTCAGATACCCGGCGATCACGCTAACGGCGGCCTCTTTCATCTGTGCCTCGTTGTCGTTCCCTTTTGATGAGCCTCCGTGGAGATACATCACGAGTATCGGCTTCGCTCCGTCAGATGCCGCGATCTTCTTCATTCTGTACGGCAATGTCCCGCTGACATATTTCCCGAAATTCTCTGTCGGTGAATCCGGCTCCGTCTCGTCCGGCAAAGACTCTTTCGAGGCGCAACCTGTTAAAACTATCAGGCAAGTCAGAAGTGCGTATAGCGATCTATTTCTCATAAATACGTCCTCCACGTCTTGTGGGTTTTTCAGGTCTATGGCGTTTCCCGTCCTGTGGAGCGAGCCTGCGCATCATATCGCGCTCGATTTCGTACACTCGTGATATCTGCTTCTGGGTTAGGAACGTGCTGTAGATGTCGTAGTACTTTTTGCGGAGGTCAAGGATCTTCTGGCTGCGTTCGAAACGCTGCTTCATCTCCTCTTCGCTCGGGTTTTCGGACTGCTGCTTTCCGAGGCTTGGACCCAGCTCCCAAAGCTCTTTCTGGAAGCAGCAATAGACATCCTTGAACCTGTCGCTTGTGGCCTTGTCGAAAGCGAGGGTTTCGGAAATATGCTCGGCCTGCTTCACGGCCAGCTCCTCACGGTTGAGTTTCTTTCCGCCAGGCTGTGCGGACAATGTCATTGACATAAGGACTGCGACCGAAGCCGCGATGATGGTTTTGAATATTGTTTTCATTTTATTTCTAATAATTTATGTTTATGAATGTGTCTTCGTTGTATATTTCAGAGAGGAACGACTGGTCTGCATTGTCAAGCTTCGCGAACGCCTGCTGCACCTCCGCCAGAGAATCCGTTGTCGCCGACTGCCGCTGCAGCGGGAATGTTACTATAAGGGCCAATGACGCCACGACTGCAACCGCGATGCTGACAGCGCGTAATCTGTGAGACGGCTTCCTCGCACATCCAGTAGCCGAAAGGACATTCCGCTCGATGTTGTCGAACGCCCCGTCCGGAGCCTTGTACGGCATCCGTTTACCGATGCCTGAGATATTCATATTCTTATCCATTGTTTTCTTTCAGATAGTTGCTGATCTTTATTTTTGCGTTGTGCCAGTTGGCCTTTGCCCCATCGGGAGTAGTGTCTGTGATTTCGGCGATCTCGCTGAAACTCAGCTCGTCATAGTACCGGAGATTGAACGTCAGCCGTTGTTTCCGGGGAAGTGAGAGTATCGCTTTCTGTAGGAGTACCGCCTCAATGTCCGCGAAGTCAACATATTCATCGGCAAGCATTGACATCGCTTCCGCATTGTCCTCGATGTCAACCGTTGGGTGTCGCTTTTCGACGATGCGCAGGGCCTCGTTCGTGGCTATCCGGTAGAGCCATGCCGTGAACGATCGGTTGCGGTCGTACTGGCTGAACGAGCGAAAGACTCTTATAAATGTCTCCTGCGTGGCGTCCTGCGCATCCTCACTGTTCACGGTGATTCGGCGGATGTGCCAGTAGATAGATTCCTTGTACTCTTTCAGGAGCATCCGGAAACCCATCTGGTGGTTCCATCCAAGCAGTCTCACTATGTTCTTCTCATTCATTCGCCAATGTATAAACGACTTTCTTTCCGTTCTCTGTCCTGACAAGCGGATTCCTCCTGTCCAGTGTGAACGAGTCCAGTTCCGCCTCGGCGAACCGCCGGTCCAGTCCGGTGAATCCGCAGTATTTGCTGACCGAAAGATAGCCATTCTTTTGAATATATGCCACCGCCATCAGCTTGCGCTCCGGACGGGAGGTCTTGTTCACCGTGGTCGTACGTTCAACCTGCACTGTCCTGAAAGTCGGAACAATAGCCGTGACGTAGCATCCGTGATGTCTTCCGTAGCCGCCGCCGTGGCGATGAGGCCAGCGCGCTTCCGCCGATGCGGAAACCGAGATCATAAGTATCGCAGCCATCGCTGCCGTAAGTAATCCTGTTCTCATAATTCCAATGTTTTTAGATGTTGTTTTCTGAGACGTCTCGCAATATATACCCGGCAATGCGGCGAAAGTAAAAAATGGAAACGACTTTTATTCTGAATATGCTTGTGTGTACTTTTTTGCGGAACTTCTCATAGAGGTCCAAGCGCATTGAAGGCTGTCCGCCCGAAGAATATAGGAAGCGGTAGTACAGAAAGCGGTGAGTTTGTATAGTATATCTCAGCCAAAACGTAATATTTTGCGTCATTTTGGCTGAGATTTTTTTTTGAAACTCGGAAGGAGGTCTTGCCGAACGTAAGATGGTAGGTTGCTGGTTAAAGTTAGGTTGTCTCTATTTCCCCAGACAATAAGATTTCAATCATTTGAGCCGGAGTGACAATAAATGGCTTTACCGGGAAGTGCTTTATGTTGCCGGTGATAAGATATGTCTCGTCCACGGAAAGAGTGACCTCATAGAATACCACGTCTTTCGGATCGTTGCAGGTGTCTTCTGATTTGATTCTGTCTGAATGGACACCCAAGATACTGATTGCATTCAGAACCTGTTCAATAGCGTTCTCAGGAAGCTGGAATTTAGGACGATGGAGGACCTCCCTATATTCATCAATATTTCATCATTGAATATGGGAATGATTGCTCCGTCTAAAATGTGATGGAGGATTTTTAAAGGAGATGACTCTTTGTCTTTAAGTGTTGCCAATAATGCTGAAACCAATACATTGGTATCAACTACAGCATAGTACTGCTTCATATCTTTATAACCGTTGCGCCCTTACAGCCCGAATCTCAGCATTGATTTCATCCAGAGTCATTTCAGAGTTGCCGTTTGCCTCAGAGATGGCCCTCATTTTGAGGATCGCATCGCGGGCCTTGGCTGCAATAGTCTCCTTTGAGTCCGCCTGAATCTCAAACGGGATGCTTCGACTGCGGACAACCGAGCGCGCGAAGATATTGAATGCTGTGTTGGCACTCATCCCAAAATCCTGACAAAGGGCATCGAACTGCCTTTTTATATCGGCATCCATCCTGATAGTAACCGCTGCTTGTCCCATAATAAAAAGATTATTAATGCAAATATATCATATTTGATTGCAAAATGCAATATAGATGCCATCATTGGCGCGCTTTGCTGAGGTTTGCATAATCAAGGTCATATAAAATCAGGAATTAATATACCCGTTGACTGTATTCCTCCGCATCGTACCAACGACCTAACGGTTGCGATCAGCGAATAATTGTGCTTGTTAATGGCATATAATGCTTTTAAGATTAGTCAGACATAGATAGTGCTGCACTGATGTTCCGCTGACTATTCCAAAAAATGCCCATAACACTCAGGTGCGCAAATATATTCACACCTGGAATACCTACTTGCCGGCAGTCAAGCCGATGGTGTTTTAGGTGTGTATGGTTTTTCGCACCTGGAAGAGCGGTCTCCGATTGTTTCTTATAGGACAGAAAATGAACGGCAGAAGGCTTTTCCCTGTACCAAACGTCTGCCGTAACTTTGTTGGTATGCCAAACGATTTCTTAGATGAATATATCAGTTATCTCCTGTTAACCTTTCTCCGTTTTCTGCGACTATAACAGAAAACGGTGATAATGATCGCAATGATTATTTCTGCAGTTGTTGCAGCGGTGCAGGGCATCGGCGGGCCGTCGGAGGAACGGACGGCGGACATTGAGTGCGTGTATGAGTACCGCACATCTGATGACAAGGGACGGGAGGATGTATATTCCACAATCCTTCAGGTCGGGAAGCGGTCGGCGAAGTTCGTTGACTATTCCACGTTCCAGCTTGACTCGGCAAGAACGTCCGGTGCCTCGGAAGATCAGGTGGAGGCGTTCCGTCTGCGGGAGGAGAAGAAGGCGCAATATTTCGACTATGCTATCTTCCAGAGCGAGCCGGAGGGCGATATGACGGTTTACGGGACGATAATTTCGGACAGATATTCATACACGGAAGATTCCAAGGCGATGAAATGGACTTTGGCGGATGACGAGAAAACTATCTGCGGCTACCAGTGTCACAAGGCCGAGTGTGAATATGGCGGAAGGAAGTGGACGGCGTGGTACGGCCAGGATATTCCCGTGTCGTATGGCCCGTGGAAATTGTGCGGGCTGCCGGGGTTGATTCTGGCGGCGGAAGATTCAGATGGAGCCAATAAGTTCGAGGCCATCATCCTGCGCAACGGGGCATCGGCCATAACCCCGGTTTCCGACAAGAATATTACCACCACGACAAGAGAAAAGTTCGTGAAAGCGAAGAATATGTTCGAGTCCGACCCGATGGGGAACCTGCCTCCGGAATCAATCAGCGAGATGTCCATCCATAAATATGACGACGGCAGCAGATCTATTCACATCAACGGTGTCCAGCTGCGCCTGCGTACCAACGGGTATGTTCCGCTTGAACTGAAATAGCGACTGCCATTGAATGTCTGAATATGAGACGCATAGTCACTTGTGTCATATTCATCCTCGTCTCTGTGATGGCCTTGGCGCAGCAGGATGCGATAAAAGGTTGCGTGAAGGACTCAGACGGGAATCCCGTGCCCGGCGCGATAATAAAGGCGACATCCTCCTCGACGATTCTTGGCTACACGACATCGGACGACAAAGGCGGGTATTCGCTTTCCGTTGAGAGGAAAGGAGATGTCGTCGTTTCCGTGGATTGCCTTGGCTATGAATCGTCTTCCGTGATCTTACACAAAGACACGTCCGGGACGTGCGACTTCTCCTTGAAAGAGAAGAGGATAGGCCTTAAGGAGGCCGTTGTCAGGGCTCCGGCGATCCGGCAGCTCGGCGACACTCTTTCCTATGCCGTCTCTGCTTACACCACACGGTCGGACTACACCCTGAAGGATGCCCTGAAAAGGCTTCCGGGAATCGATGTCGAGGAGTCCGGACGGATAAAGTACCTCGGCAAGGACATATCCGGATTTTACATCGAGGGAATGAACCTGCTTGGCGGCAAGTACAACATCGCCACTTCTGGAATCCCGGCTGCGTATGTGGACTACGTCCAGGTTCTGAGCAACCACAAGGAGGCGGCCATTGACAGGAACACCTTCTCCGATGACGTGGCGATCAATGTAAAGATCAATGACAAGGCCAAGATAAAGCCGGTCGGCTCATACGAGGCCTCCGCCGGTTATGGAGACCGTTGGCTGTATTCAGCCAAGGGCTCGGCGATGCTGTTCCGCGCGAAGACACAGGTGATAGCGTCGTTGGATGTCGGGAACATCAAAGGGTTCGCCTTGGATGAAGGCACGGACTTCCTTAAATCGGAGAGTGACGTGACCGCCGTCAAAAGACTGGCCGGAGGCTTGTCTGCATCGCACCCTCCAATGAAAGCCGACAGGTACATCAGCCCGTCAGATATGGCCGTGACAGTCAATGCGATCCATAAGGTCGGCAAATACTCGACGATCAAAGGCAACGCAGGTTACAGTTCGGCGAGGAGTGACTATTCATATTCATTCAAAGGGCAATATTATGATGAGGGCAACGAGATTGTGATGTCGCAGACTACCTCTCCGAGAACGAAGACGCAGCGCCCTTGGCTTTCCCTTGAGTACCAGAAGAACTCCGACAAATGCTTCATCAGAGAGAAGTTGCACGGGAATATGGATTTTACCCGCTCCGCCGTGCCGGTTGAACTTAACGGCGAGATGTCATCCCAGTCCCAATCCCTCAACAGTATGGATTTCGGAAGCGACTTCAGTGCCAGATGGCGTAAGGACAAGCTGCTGTGGAGCGTATCTTCCGATATGGCATATTCCGCTTCACCGTCATATTCATTGAATATATCGTCAGGTGATGGCGGCATATTGCAGTCGGTTTCAGGTGAGGTGTTTTCTTCGGAGAACACAGTCTCCGCAGTGTGGGAAAAGCGCCATAACAGGATATATATACCATTGATATTCAATACTCAAACTGACTGGCTGAAAACGGACAGAACTGGCGATGGCTTGACGAACGAGGACAACGATTTGCACGTGACCAAGGCGGCGCTATCCTTCTCCCCTCAGTACGAGTACAGTCTGCTGGATTTTGTGCTGCGCGCGGAAGTGCCGGTCCGTGGCGACGCGATCTGGCGAGGAGGTGATATGACTGAATATTTTTCCGTATGTCCTGAGCTGTATCTCAACTGGCGGCTCTCCGCACGTTCCACTGTCAGGACTGGAGTGTCATATTCCAGAAACATCGGTGATGTCCTGGATTTCCTGACACGACCGGTTCAAATCGACAGAACTACTTTGCGGATGGTACCGGGGATGGCCTCGGACAGCAAATATCTGACAGCCAACGCTCATTACGATTTCAAGATTCCTTTGAGCCAATGGTTTGTCAATGCCGACCTTGCCTATGTCAGGAACTGGAGGAACCTGCTTCCGTCCGTCACGGTGAGCGGCGGCAGCATATTGAATGACCGCGCGCTTGTCCCCAATGTGTCGGACAATATAATCGCTCAGATCGGTGTGACCAAACAGATCGCGCCGATCAGGACCAAGGTGTCCCTGAAAGGATCATATCTGCACAATGAGGGCCGGACAATGCAGAACGGGCAGGTGATGGATTTTACAGGAAACAGTCTGGTAATTTCGCCGTCAGTATCCTCACATCCTGTAGGTTGGCTGGAACTTAATTATTCCGGCGACTTCAGCCGTACATCGTCAAGATACGAGGGCGTGGCAAAAAGCTATGACTCAAGAAGTCACGAGATGTCCATCCGTGTGTCTCCGGCGCAATCCCTGATTCTCAGCGCGGCGACCGAGATCACCAGAAAACAACTCACGGACGATGTGTTCAAGACGATGACGCTGCTCGATTTCGGCCTTGTCTGGAAGCACAAGGCCTGGAAGTTGTCCCTCGACCTGCGCAACGCCCTAGACCAACGGAGTTACAGCTACACCCTCTACGACTCAATCAACACTTTCACCTACGAATATGCCCTGCGCGGCCGCGAGGTCGTCTTCGCTGCGGTTTTGACTATATGATATGTTATAAATTACTTATGAATATGTTACGTGCGATTATCATTTCGTTGGCCCTGATGCTGCCCGCAATAATGACGGCCAAGGAGAGCTATGTCATTCAAGACAGCCCGGACGGACCTTGCCTTGTGAAATGGATTGGAAAAGAATCCGTTGTTGATTTCAACCGTTCTCCGGCGCTGCGCTCGGTAAAGGTGATCGGAGAGATGGCCTTTGAAATGAACAACCATATTCGCAAGGTCTTATTGCCGGAAGGTCTGACCATAATCCGCAAGCGGGCGTTCAACACCTGCAAGAATCTGGTTACAGTGGAGATGCCGTCGTCTGTAAAGGAAATCGGGAACAGTGCTTTCAATATGGATAGGAAACTTGAATTGAAAGCGTTGCCCGACAGCCTCGTATCTATAGGAGAGTGGGCTTTCTGGGATTGCACTAAAGTGGCGATTTCTGTGATCCCGGAGTCGGTACAAGTCATAGGACGGCTGGCTTTTACCTGTTGTGAGGGCATCAGGACACTGACGTTTCTTAATAGGATGAGAGTCATCAATGACAGGACGTTTTCTGGCTGCAAGAATATTGAAAAGATCGAGTTCCCCGACGGTCTGGAGGAAATTTCTGATTTTGCGTTCGCGCGTTGCGTAAACCTCACGGAACTTCAATTTCCAGCATCATTGAGAAAAATAGGTTACAGGTCATTCGCGAACTGCTCCTCTTTGGGAAAGGTGATTTTCCAGTCCACACCAACAATTGACGACACCGCTTTTGACAATTGCGAAAAACTTTAGCGGAATCTTGTTAACTTTCGTCCTGATTTTGCGACTTGCAGATGAAGGCGGTCTGAAAGCCGCTTTGAAGGAATATGACAGAACAGGAATTCGGAAATATCGCACGGGAGCATAACGGTAGGTTGAAAGCGCTGGCAAGGTGCTTCAGCCGGGCGACCGATATGGCCATTGACGAGGAGGACATTGTTCAGGAGGCGCTGCTCGCTTTCTGGAACCTCTCCGAGAAAGGCTACCCGGTGCGGAACACCGAAGCGCTTCTGGTCAAGATAACGAAGAACATCTGCGTCTCGCATTACCGGAAGCGGCATCTTGATACTGAACCGATTGCGGGCGATGTCTTTCCGGGCGGAACATCCGCCGCCGTCGAAGTCGAGCGGGAGGACGCGGCCAGACTCCGGAAAGAACTGTACGGCTGCTTGACACCATCTGAACTGGAATATACACGGATGAGGGAGGCGGAAAACTGGACTCTTGACGAAATGTCTGCAAACACCGGCAAGGACAAGTCAGTGATAAAGGCCCTGCTCTCAAAGGCAAGGCGCAAGATGAAGGAAATATTAAAGGAGCAATGAATATGATACAGGATAACAGAACATTGGCGGAACTTGAGAACGCTTACCTTTCCGACGCCTCCGCGGCCGAGTTCGACAGAATCGTGCGGAAGTCGGAATCCCGCAGGCGCAGACCGATAGTCTGGGGGACAATGCTGGCGGCAGCGGCCTCATTGGCATTGATCCTCACATTGAACCTCCGCGACAGCAAGTGCGGGTTCGACGGAATCGAGATAGCGGAAGGAATCCAGCAGATAATGAACCTCGACACCGACAACGTCAGGTCGGTCACCGCAACTCCCGAAGGTAACCGTGTCATTCTCACAGCATTGATGAAAGACGGAAGCGAGTGTTCTTACGTGATGCGCAGGGAAGACGGCGCCAGTGCGGTCTCTATCACGGCGATGAAATAAGTTGCTCTGCCAATGGGCTATATTTCTTTTCTCATCAGTCATGTGCCACCGGCACACTCCTTCTTCCAAAAGAAACCTATCCTCATAAATCTGACACAAAATTTAGTTCAACTTATTTTTTAACGCTTACTAAAAATCAATAAATTATGTTAGGAATATTTTTGGGCGCGATATGTGCGTTGAATATCAATGCCTCCGCGATGACGGCAAGTGTGGACACGCTTGACAGGTATATTATCAACAATCAGGCATTTGGCAGGTTTGACGGCAGCCAGCTTGTCGGCAAGACGATAAGTTATTACAAAATCGTTCTCACCAAAGGCAATTCTGAGAGCGAGATTGTAAGACTGCACGTGATCCGTACCGATGGCCGGAAAGCGAAAGTGATTGAGGTCAAGTCATCCGCCGACGGTGAAGAAGGGGGCGTTGGAAACGTTGAGACAGTCGTCACCATTGATGGGAAGACTTACTCTAATGCGAATTCCATGATAATCTCTTCTAAGGCTGCGGTTTATGTCATCGACGGCAAGAAGTGCGACAAGGAGGCGTTGACCAAAATCAAGCCAGAATCCATCGCCTCGATGACTGTCTATAAGGCTGGCTGCAAGGAAGCCGTGGAACTTTCCGGCAGGAAAGATGTCGCGGTCATCAAGGTCGTGACTAAATGAGCATAAAGGCTCGGTTGTTCTTGGGTTATATTCATAAAGAAATGAAAAGGATTTGTATTTCGGTGCTTCTTTTGTTCGGCGCCGTTTGCTTGAAGGCTCAGTCGTTGACTGATTGCGAGAATGTTGTCAAAGAGACGGTTAATGCCGTAAACAGTTATTCTTCGGAGGCTCTTCAGCCATACTTGGCCTCGGATTTTGAGTGCTCCGGTCAGAAAGGCGATGTCGCCAGTCTTGTGCTGAATGCCATCTTCGGGAAGTTGGAACAGTCGAATGACAGCATCGCTGAATATATAAAGGTGTCCGAGCGTCATGGCGGCAATACGCTGACGCTGGTATATTCGTTCACATATTCAAAACTTGGTGAAAGGACCACGACCTTTGTATTCAACGACGAGAATAAGATCAAAAGTCTTGAGTTGCTGAAGGCGACGGTCAAGCAGGCTGACAAGGGGTTCAAGTTTGAGAAGCCTCAGTCAAAGGTGATCACGGTTCCGATAACATTGACAAAGAACAATATGATTGTCACTCAGGCCGTAATCAATGGAGAGAAACATAATTTCATCATTGACAGCGGCTGCCCTATACTTTATCTGAACAGCAAGTATTTCAGAGGAAATGGTGACGAAGAGGGAGCGCGCATGAGTTCATCTGAGGACGTCAATGGAAAAATTAGCGGCGGTCAGGATGTCATTACTGCTGATTCCTTTGATTTCAATGGAATACGGGGGAATGGGATGAAGGTTATGACTTCTGACCTGTCTCATCTGGAAAACGGCACAGAGGTTTACGGCCTAATCGGATATGACGTTTACAAGGACTATGACCTGCTGTTCGACTATAAGCATAAGACCTTGACTCTCATTGATCCGGATTATACGGAGACTTTCCTGAAAGAGTGTAGGTATGAATATGAGGAGGTGCCTTTTGAAATGAGCAAGGCTATGCGTCATATTCCTCTCATCAAGGCTCAGATAGATACGGCGAGCCTCACATTGGGAATTGATTGCGGAGCCGGAAATAATCTTATTGACTCCAAACGATGGGATGAGTTCGAGAGTATGCTGAGGAGAGTGAAGACGACAAAGCTGAAAGGCATCAGCAATGACGAGGGTGCGGAGGTCCACGTCGGAAAATTAAAGAGTCTCAAGATTGGTGGCAAAACCTTCCGGCACACTCAAACCGTGTTCAATAACATCAGCCACTTCAACAGGAACAAGGACGAAAGAATCGACGGCCTCATCGGTTACGAAGTCCTGTCAAGACAGAAGACGATTCTGTCCTACAAGAACAAGAAGCTGATTTTCATAAAGTAACACAGGAGAGGCATTGCTGAAACTGACAGGCTGGGGATGAGTAAGGTATGCCAGTTTAATCATTGTACTCTTGAGGCGGCTTTTCTGTACCAACTATTGTCCCACCCTCCGTTGGTACCCCGGAAGGCCATCCCCTGTACCAAACGCCAGATATAGCTTGGTTGGTACCCCGGAAGGCCATCCCCTGTACCAAACGCAGGATATAACTTGGTTGGTACACCAGAAGAGTGTTTCCTGTACCAAACGCCAGATATAACTTGGTTGGTACACCAGAAAGGTGTCTCCTGTACCGATGGTGTGCCTTAGTCCATTCGGTACACAGAAAGGCCTTCAGCCGTACGTTTTTCTGTCCTGTTATATCAGTTGGCATCCCACTTTTCTGGGTGTGAGAAACTAAGCGCACCTAAAACCGCATCTTCCTGACAGTGATAGGGTTGCCCTTCCAGGTGCGATCATATTCGCACACCTGCGAGACACCGGCCTTGTTGCAGAGCGTTCTATTGGTGCCCCGATCCTCCAGGTGTGCGAAACCGTCCACACCTAAAACCGCATCCTCCTGACAGCGATTGAGTTGCTCTTCCAGGTGCGATCATATTCGCACACCTGAGTGTTATGGACCTGTTCTGGAATGGTATGCCGGGCCTTCGAGTCGTTGTTCCTTCCACTTTTTGTGGAGGGCAACAATTAAGTAAGCGTTTAAAAAAAAGTTGGTAAAGATTTGTCGGTATTTTCGAGGATAGATGTCTTTTAGAAGAAGGAGTGTGCCGGTGGCACATGACTGATGAGAAAAGACATATAGACCGAAAAGACAATCAAAGATTACCAAGTTATTTTTTAAGGATTACTAAAATCTTGGCTTGACGAAGGCACAGGAATCTTGATTTTTTGCTATTTTTGCACCGCGGATTTGTAAGCGTCTGGAATAGCGTCTGAAGAATCCGGGCTTGGCAGAGCCCGTACTCCAAAGATGATATTCAATTAAAAATCAAAATTTTATGCAGACGAGACAAATCTCTGGACGGTTGACGTTCACTATCCTCTCAATCAGTCTTTTGACGGTTATGGCCGGGGCGGCGATGGCACCGGCACTTTGGGCGGTGAAGGCGCATTTCACAGGCAAACCGGATCTCCTTATCCAATTCATTGTCAGCCTTCCGGCACTTTTCATCATTGTCACCAATCTTTGTTTCCCGCTCTTGTGCAGAGTCGCGAAAACCAAGAGCATCGCCGTGGCTGGCCTTGTCCTGTACATCGTCTCCGGCACCGGAGCGTTCTTCCTGGAAGACATCTCGGCGATACTCATCCTGCGAGCCTTGCTGGGTGTGTCGGTAGGCATGATAATGCCGTTGTCAACGGGGCTGTTGTCCTATTATTTCCCTCCCGAAGACCAATCCCGCTTGATGGGACTGTGCGCCGCGATGAACCAGATCGGCGGAGTGATCGCCACGCTGATCGCCGGAGTGCTGGCCAAAGTCGGATGGAACTATGCCTTCCTTGTATATTCAATGGGACTTTTTGTGCTGGTTCTTGTGCTTCTGTTCCTGCCCAATGAAAGACTGGACACTCCCAAAGGTTCCGGAGGCTTCATCCGCAATCTCAAAAGGTTCTATCCTTCGGTCCTCGGAATGCTGCTTCTGATGATCTGCTTTTTCATATTCCCGACAAATTTTTCGGCAGTCTGCGTCAGGACGACAGATTTGGATCCGATAGCGGTGACGATCATTATGGTCGCACTTGATGTGGTCGCGGCGCTGGTGGGTTTGGTGTTCGGCGGGATGATGAGGTGGTTTCGGCTGTCAGTCAAGTACTTCGCCCCGATGTTCTTCTTGTTGGGCTACCTCTGTTTCGCTCTCTCCCAAAGCCTTCCGTCCCTGCTTGCCGGTTGCCTGTTCATCGGAATCGCCACCGGCATCGGAGTCCCTTATCTGAACACGATCGCCTCGATCAAGGCAGGACAGGACGCCGTCACGACGGTGATGCCTCTCCTCTCCGCCGCACTCTATGCCGGCCAGTTCCTGTCCCCTCTGGTGGCAACCCCGCTTGCCGCCAAATTCTTCCCGGACAATCTTTCAGGAATATACTGGATCGCCTGTGCCTTCAGCGTTCTGTTCCTCCTCGAAGCCTTCGCCACCAGACGCTTCCAATCACTCCCTCCAAAAGAATAATCACTGAATATTCAGGATTGAGGTTTCGTCATAATGACGTCCACCTGCCACTGATTGTGGCGTGTTGTGTAACCAGTTGTTAATGAATATGTTCGTAAAAGCCTCCCTCCCATAATGACCGGCAGTTTTTTCGATATCCTTGAAAAAGAGTCTGTTGAGCCTCACACTCCGCTGAACTTGCCTAAGAGGCGTTATATTAGTTATAGGGGGTGTACTATCGGGCAACGTTTTTGTGCGGTTTCGTTGCCACAGAGGGTCAATAGGTGTCCTTCGGCGACATTTTGGGGTGCAAACGTTGCCTGAGGGGTGTGACCTTAGGAGGTGGCTGAACCTGCGACAAAAGCCCTGGGGTGCAAACGTTGCCTGAGGGGTGTGACCTTAGGAGGTGGCTGAACCACCTCTTCCAGCACTGCGTCACCGGCGAGGTCTCTGAATATAAAAACATCGAGGAGACCTTCTCGCCCGAGGTGATCTCCCGGATGATTTCCTGGCTCAAGGCTCTTTGACGCCCCCCTCGTGAGCAAAAGCGCCTTTCCTGCTCACGAGCCCCCTGCGACAGCTCCCCTCGTGAGCAAAAGCGCCTTTCCTGCTCACGAGCCCCCTGCGACAGCTCCCCTCGTGAGCAAAAGCGCCTTTCCTGCTCACGAGCCCCCTGCGACAGCTCCCCTCGTGAGCAAAAACGCCTTTCCTGCTCACGAGCCCCCTGCGACAGCTCCCCTCGTGAGCAAAAGCGCCTTTCCTGCTCACGAGCCCCC
>SAMEA104315421__coassemble_556_pt1 | contig 55618 bp, 40 predicted proteins | sample SAMEA104315421__metabat2_low_PE_038 | metagenome-assembled genome bin SAMEA104315421 (sample SAMEA104315421) | gut metagenome | biome: Monkey gut; feature: monkey-associated habitat; material: faeces | place: China | collected 2013 | reverse complement strand
GAACGTGAGATAATGTACTTTACAGCAGGTAATTGCCTACTTGCGAAAGTTGAATAACTGATTTGAAATGAAAATACTGGTTACTGGCGCGGCAGGTTTCATTGGCTCAAGGCTGATGGCGAGACTTGCTGAAAGGGGAGATGAAGTTGTCGGACTGGACAACATCAATGACTATTATGATGTACGTCTTAAGTACGGAAGGCTTAAGGAGAACGGCTTCGACGGGCCTTTCGATGGCGGTTCCGTGGCCGTGAGCGCAAAGTCCCCGAACTGCCGTTTCGTGAAAATGTCAATCTGCGACAAGGCCGCATTGGACTCACTCTTTGAGAATGAAAAATTCGACAGGGTCGTGAATCTGGCCGCCCAGGCAGGGGTGAGATATTCAATAACAAACCCTTACGTCTATCTTGAGAGCAACCTGCACGGATTCCTGAATATTCTTGAGGCATGCCGCAACTTCGGTGTGGGGCATCTGGTCTATGCCTCATCAAGCTCGATCTACGGGCTCAACGAGAAGGTGCCGTTCTCGGAGGATGACAAGGCTGACTGCCCTGTGAGCCTCTATGGAGCGACAAAGAAGGCCAATGAGCTGATGGCCCATTCATATTCAAAACTGTACGGGTTTGCCTCCACAGGCCTCCGCTTTTTCACCGTCTATGGCCCGTGGGGCCGTCCGGACATGTCCCCGATGCTTTTCGCTTCGGCCATAGCCAAAAGTGAACCTATCAAGGTGTTCAACAACGGAGACATGATCCGTGATTTCACCTATGTGGATGACATCGTGGAAGGAACGATCCGTGTGATTGACCATGCCCCGAAGGCTGAGGAATGCGCCCACGGAGTCCCGGCGAAAGTGTATAACATCGGCTGTTCCCACCCTGTCAGACTGATGGATTTCATCAGCGAGATCGAGCGGGCCTACGGCAAGCCGGCGCAGAAGATTTTCCTTCCGATGCAGGCCGGCGATGTCTATCAGACCAACGCGGACACCACAAAGCTTGAGACCGAACTGGGCTACAAGCCAAGCACTACACTTCATGAGGGTATCAGCCGATTCATGGACTGGTACAAGAGTGATCTCAATCCGCTGAAGTAGCCGGAAAGAAATCCATGCCGCCCGGATGAAGAGAATCGCTGTAATATTCGAGGAAAACATTTTCGACCGGAAAGGGTCGTTTAACGCCAAGTGTGCCAGAGTGAGGCATTTGGCCGAAATGACCGGTTGGCAGATTGACGTTTTCTGCATCCAGCTCTTTCAGGATGCGTTTGTCAGCTCCGTGCTTGGCAGGAGGACTCTTGACATTCCGGGTGAGGACGTGGTTCCTGAAAAAGAACTGCGTAAACGGGATTCCGTGACCTTGAACGGTGTCAATCTGAATCTCGTCTGGAAGAATTATTCCATTCCGGATCACTTTCTATTCTATAAGTTGGGTTTGCGACCGGTATGTTACCCACGTTTCCTGAGAAAGCGTGTTGATTTGCTGAAGGGCTATGATGTCGTCGCCGCCCATTCATTTGTAGGAGGATTCATCGCAAGAGAGGCCCAGAGAAAGTACGGGATTCCGTTTTATATCACGTGGCATGGATCCGACATACATACCACACCTTTTAAACATCCTCAGATCAAGGAACTTACAGCGGAACTGATCCGTGATGCCAAGATGAACTGCTTTGTCAGCAGGAATCTGATGGAGATTTCGGACAGGATCGGGACCGGCGAGAAGACCGTTCTGTACAATGGATGTGACGGAAATTTTGTCCGCTATCCGGGAGGCAGGCGCTCGGAGTTGAGAAAAGCGAACGGAGTTCAGGGGAAGAAGGTGGTGACCTATGCCGGGAACATGCTTTCCGTGAAGAATGTCGAAAGTCTTCCCGGAATATTCCATGCGGTTCAGGCGCGCTTGGATGATAGGATTGAGTTCTGGGTTGTGGGTGACGGCCGGTTGAGGCCGAAGGTTGAGGCGGAGCTGAATGCTGACAGCGCTCTGTCGTGCCGTTTTTGGGGGAACATGCCTCCGGAAAGGATGCCGGAGATATTCAATTGCACGGATGTCCTCGTGCTCCCGAGCAGGAATGAGGGTCTTCCATTGGTCCTTGTCGAGGCGTCAAGGTGTGGGGCGGACATTGTCGCGTCAAGGGTCGGGGGCGTGCCGGAAGTCATGGACGGAGATTTCACGGTGGCACTGGACGGAAAAGACTTCGCGGCACGTATGGCGGAAAGAGTCGTGGCTTGCCTTGAGGGGGCGCGTCAGTCTTTTGATCTGACGAGGTTTGACTGGAGGGAAACCGCCTTGGAGGAGAAGGCTGTCATAGAGAGGATCGCGGTGGATTGTTAACCAGGATTGATTATGGCTAAAGTTAGCGTTGTGATTCCCGTCTTTAATGTGGAAAAGTACATTGAGACATGCGTGAGAAGCCTTTTCGAGCAGACGCTTCATGATGTGGAGTATGTCTTTGTGGACGATTGTTCACCTGATCGTTCTGTGGAGATCCTCAAAGGTCTGGTGGGTGAGTATCAGACACGTCTGGAGGAAGAGGGAAAGGTCGTGCGGATTCTCAGGATGCCGGTGAACAGCGGGCAGGCCAAGGTGCGAAGGGAAGGTGTGGCACATTGCACGGGAGAGTACATAATTCACTGTGACAGTGATGATTGGGTGGAGACGGACATGTACCGGGCCATGTACGAGACGGCTGTGGCTTCTGGCTCGGATGTCGTGGTGTGCGACTACAGGATGGCCTGCACCACGTCGGACGTGGGCACATTGTACACATGTCATGCCCACGACGCACGGGAACTGATAAGAAACAGTCTGTACCTCAAGGATTCGTGGGCTCTCTGGAACAAGATGTTCAGGAGGAGGTGCTACTCTGGGATCCGTTTCCCGTCCGAGGCTATGGGGGAGGACATGGTGATCACCGTGCAGCTTCTGCTCTCATGCGGGTCTTTTTCCCACATCCCTGGACCTTACTATAATTATCGCATGAATCCGCAGTCCACTACCAAGAAGATCACCAAGGAGAGCTGCCTGAGGCGTTTCCGGCAATTGAAGGCAAATTCCGACTTGTTGTTTGAGATTCTTGCGGAAAAACCGGCCGGTCTGGATCTGTCGGACGGAATGGTTTTCTTCAGAAACCACATCCGTTCCAAACTCCTTCCATTGGTGTGGAACGATGAGTATTATCTTCTCTGGAGGGACACCTACCCGGACTTGAACCGGAAGGTGCTGCTCTCAAGGCACATAGGCATGGATGTGAGACTGAAGGTTCTTCTGACAACGCTTCGCCTGTACCCCGGAAAAAAAGACCGTATCATCTGAGACCCTTAAGGAACATGAAAATAATAAGTAGATTCAGATTAAGAGAAGATTTTCGAGGATGGATCTTTTTTTGAAGAAGGAGTGTGCCGGTGGCACATGACTGATGAGAAAAGAGATCTAGACCGAAAAGATTCCTTAAGTGATGCAGGTTATTTTTTGAAGGTTACTAAATAGTTCTGGAATGAGATTCAAAGGAAGAAAAACAGGAATATTCACGATCTGCTGCCTTGCCCTTTATTATGGTGTGGCCTATTGGCTTCCCGCCAGCAACAGTTTTTTCCTTGGAAAGGTGTCGAAGAATTTCCGCGCTTTCCTGTGCGGACACATATTCCTGCATTGTGGAAAAGGGGTGAATGTGGAGCGTAAGGCCAATTTTGGCTGCGGACTTGGTGTCGAGCTTGGCGACGAGTCGGGGCTTGGCGTGGGATGTGTCGTTCCGAGTGACACCAGAATAGGAAACTATGTCATGATGGGGCCGAACTGCCGGATCCTGCACCAGAACCATAATTTCGGGAGGACGGACATTCCGATGTGCCATCAGGGCCTTGGCCCTAAACTTCCGACGGTCATCGAGGATGATGTCTGGATAGGAAGGGATGTCCTGATCACTCCCGGAAGGGTCATCAGAAAAGGTTCCATTGTGGGGTGCGGATGCGTTCTGAGCAAGGATTTCCCGGAATATTCAATCATCGGCGGCAATCCTCCGAGGCTGATCCGCTCGCGTCTGCACGTGTAGCCCTATTTCAGCGCGGAGTCGAACACGTTGAATATGTTCCCGGCGACACTCCCCGTTCCCGGAGTTTTCAGCGATTCCTCAAAGAAAGACTTCCGGTCTCCTTTCATCTTGTCGTCGCCGCCTATGACAACGGTGTCGATGAACGCCTTGATCTCTTTGATTCCGTTTCCGAAATAGTGTCGTTTAAGGCATTCCTTCCCGAAATCATTCACGCTTCCGGCTATTCTTTCCTTGTCATGTGTTATGAACATCAGCGGCTTGCCTGTGTAGAGATATTCAGTCATGAAAGAACAGCAGTCGTGGATGAGAGCGTCGGATGTCATGAAAAGGTCGTAGTACTCCCCGTCGGTGAGCGATGTGTTCGGCATGGCCGCCCATCTGGCGAAATATTCCTCCGTCTTCCCGCGTCCCCAGACTTCCGTGCGGCAAAGTTTCTCCTTGAGCAAGGGGTGGGGCTTGAAGACGAACTGGACTTTTGATGAATATTCTTCCGCAAGTTCCAGCATCCCGTCCGCGATTTCAAGGAATGTGGAATAGCCAAGGACATCGGATTTCAGCACGGAATGGTGCGGAGCCCAGATGATCCTCTTGAATCCGGTGTCTGGCGTCTTCCAATCACGGCATGAGGATGCATCCGCAAGATAATCCGCGAATGGAAAGCCGCAGACGGTGATGTTGTCCCTTTTTGTGTAAAGGCGTTCCTTTTCACGGCATTTTGAGTATTCCGTAGGATAGAACATCCTCCAGCAGATGTTCTTGTACAGTTGGTTGTACAGTTTCGGGACATCGTTCAACGGCACGCCGTAAGGAATGTAGGCGAAGAGACTGTGTCCCATGAATCTGTCCACACGGAACTCTTCTCCTCCGACCCCGTAGGGCTGGACGTAGAAGAGGATGTCCGGAGCGAACGCGGTGAGGTCAAAATATTCATTCCTTGAGAAATCGTAGCCGTCGATGTACGGAAAGCCTTTGTGCCCGAAATGTCCGCGCAGTTCTTCCTGAGTTTTCCTGAAAGTCTCCGGATCGTCACGCCTTTGGGGAAACGAGACGATGTAGGGATCAAACCTGTCGCTTTCCAGAAACATGCGGAACAGTTTGTCGTTCTTCCACATTCCGAGATTGATGACGAAGAACACGACTTTGATCCTCTCTTTCTTGAAGACCGCGGCTTCAATGGAAGGGAGTCTCCTGTCGTAGATGATGGTTTTCAGGTGTTTACGCAGGTCACTTATGGCATCGTTCCAGAGAGTATGAAGGTTTCCGCTCATTTCTTGAGAAGTTGTTTGAGGATGGACATAAGCTCATTCAGGGCTGACAGCCTCAGGAGCCATGACAGGAATATGTAGATCGCCACGCTTGCCGTGACCGCTATGAGAATGAGCGGCAGCGGACTGAGGTGAAGGCTGCTTGTCAGCATCGAGACGGCAAGCACCGGCAGTGACAGCAGCAGGTAGGGAAGTGTCTGAAGGAACTGCTCCTTGAATCCGTAGCCAAGCAGACGCTTTGTGTAGTAGGTGTTGCAGAAGAAAGCTATGAAGTTGTACACGGCCGCGCCTATGCAGATCCCGATGATTCCCATGAAGCAGGAAATGAACAGGATTGTGAAGGCTATTGTCTTTTTGAACACTTCCAGTTTCAGCACAAGGTCTGACCTTCCCTTGACGTAGAGCAGGTTGAGGTTTATCCTTGTCAGGCAGTCGTACATCCAGCCGAAGCAGAGAATCTGAAGGTAAGGCACACATTCCAGCCATTTGTCGGTGACGAGGAATCTGATCAGGGGCTCGGCGGTTCCGGCCAGAAGCATCATCAGCGGGAATATCGCGAAAGCGGAGACCGAGAGGAATCTTTTGTAGGCGTCCAGCAGTACCGCATCATCGTCCTGAACCTTGGACAAAACCGGGAACGAGACGTTGTACAGAACACCGGAGAGCGAGGTTCCGGCCAAGGTGGCGAACTTGTTGGCGGTGGTGTACTGACCAAGGTCAGCCGGAGTGAACCTCTTGCCGATGATCAGGCTCCTGATGTTCGTGTAAACGCTTGAGATAAGTGATGCCATCACGAGTTTGGAACCAAAGGAAAAGAGTTCCTTGAATATCCTCCTGGAGAAGACCAGTGACGGGAACCACCTCACGCAGAAGACCGTCAGAAGAAGTTTGAACAGAGCGAGGCTGACCGACTGCGCCACGAGCGCCCACACACCGAATCCTGAATATGCCATCGCTATTCCTGTGACTCCGGAAAGTATGGCGCTGACGACATTGATCTTGGACTGGGTCTTGAAATCTATCCTTTTGGTGAGCTGGACAGTGTTGGTGGCCGAGAGCGCCCCGATGATGAGGCTCAGCGAGCTGACTCTGGCGATGTCCTTCAGGAGCGGCTGCCCGTAGAAATCAGCGATGAACGGGGCTGCGGCGAAGAGTATCCCGTAGCAGACGAGACTGATCCCGACATTGATGTAGAAGACTGTGGAATATGTCGTGTCGTCGCAGTCCTTTCTCTGGATGAGGGCCGAGGAGAATCCTCCGTCGATGAAGACCTGGCTGATGGCGAGGAAGATCGCCAGCATCCCGATCAGCCCGTAGTCGTCCGGGGAAAGCAGCCGGGCCAGCACCACGCTGACAAGGAACTGGATTCCCTGCACGGAGAACTGCCCCGTGAGACTCCACAGGACTCCTCTGACGGTTTTCTTCTTTAGGTCTGAACTCATCCTAAATGTATTTGGCCACCGATTCTCCGATGTCTTTTCCTGTCAGTATCCCGCCGGTGAGATATTCCTTTCCCATTCTGCCCTGCGCCCAGAGAATGATCCGGTCGATGGCCGGTGTCTCGATGCCGAGGCGGATGGCGTAGGACTTGGTGATCAGCATGCCGAACGGGATGTCCTCCGTGAAGCAGCGGTTGGAGTAGTCCGGAATGAAACTTCCGTCCGTGGCTTTGAGCATCGGAACGGGTATCCCTTTGAGCGACGGGATGCTTGTGATCTTTCTTGTCATTGACTCCGCGTCATGGCTTTCGTAATGCTCAAGAGCGGTCGGGATGGCTTCCTGAGGAATTCCCAGAGCCTCCCTGACTTTCTGAAACTCGTTGTCGCAGGCTATGTAGGTCTCGGAGCTGCGGTTGTCCCAGTCCTCGTAGAACAGTGGGATGTGGTCGTAGCTTTCATGGCCTTCGAACAGGGCGAACATGCGGCTTGGATGAAGCAGAGGGTTGCTGTTCGTGAGGGTGGCCTCAAGGTGACTGTCCAGCAGGTTTATGTGGACCCCGAAGATGTTTTCGATGAGTTCCCTGAATCCGCTCCTGCCCTCTATGCCGAGAGTGGCGATGTGGCATTCCGGGCGGAATCCCATCAGGTGTGCCTTGCGGCCATATTCCTGGATTCTTGCTATGTAGGGCACTCTTTGGAATCCGAAAAGCGGTGTGCCTTCGGGCAGTATCTTTTCCGCCATCGGGAAGAATCCTGAACTGCAGAAGATCGACCCGACAACCGTTTCTTTTGACAGGAAAGGAGCCATGTCTCCAAGTTCTTTGGCAATCGCGAATCCGGGAAGGCAGAGCAGCACGATGTCAGCGTCACGGATGGCTTCCTCCGGAGTGTCCGTGACAATATTCAGTAATCCTTCCTCCACACCCCCATCCGGGGTTTCGATGAGAAGGGTCCTGTCCGTGAATTTCTCGGGATGTCTGGTCATGAGACGAACGTCCAGATCTCCGCGCGAGGCAAGATGTCCTGCCGTGACGTGGCCGAGGTTGCCGCCTCCGCAGATGCAGATACTTGTCTTATTCATGTCTGATTCCAAGTTTGTCAAACGCTTCGGTGAACACTACGAAGAAGTCTTTTATGTCACTCTCGTCGATGGCTCCAAGCGAGCAGAGGCGGAATGTGCCGCTTGAGGAGATCTTGCCGGGGTAGATCGTGAAGCCGCGCTCGTAGCAGTAGTCATGGACTTTGCCGAAATCCCATGCCGGGTCGTCCGGATAGAGAACTGAGACAACAAGGCCGGACTGGATCTCAGGCTTGATGGCCTCTTTCAGTCCGAGTTTCGCCACGCCTTCGTGGATGGCCCGGTTGACGCGGAGGTGACGCTCGTGTTTCGGCATTTCACCTTCGGCATAATATTCCTTCAACCCTTGGATGGCGGCATAGACTGTCTGCACCGGCGGGGTGAAGCGCATCTCGCCGTTTTTCTCGAATCCGGCATATTGCTGGTAAAGATTGCAGTAGAACGACCGCACCGGGTAGTTCTTTGATTTCTCGACCTCCGCTGTCCTGCCGATGACGAATGAGAGTCCGGTCATCGCCATGATTCCTTTCTGGGCCGATGCCATGCAGAAGTCGATGTTGTCCCGTTCCACGTCGATCGGAATCATTCCGAGCGAGGAGGTCGTGTCGGCGACCATTATGGCTCCGTGCCTGTGCGCGGCGGCTCCGATCTCCCGGATCGGATTCAACACGCCGGTTCCGGTCTCGTGGTGGCAGCAATAGACCACGGCGATGTCTGGATTGGCCTCCAACGTTTCCTCGATGGCCTTGAGATCCGGAATGTCATAGACGGATGATTTCAGGTCGATGTGCGGCAGGCCGTAGCATCGGCAGACCTCGGCCGCCCTTGAGCTGTAGGCTCCGTTGTCCACAACCAGCATCTTCTTTCCTTCCGGCAGCAGGGAGTTGACACACACGTCGATGCAGATCGTTCCGGAGCCGCAGAACAACACGCTGGTGTAATCTTTGGGGTCGGCGTGGACGACTCCGAGGATGTCCTTGCGGAAACCGGCCATCTTGTCGGCGAACTCTTTCTCTCTCGGGCAGATGTCCGGAACGATTTGAGCCATCTTCACGGTGTCGGTCGTGGTGGCCGGCCCTGGATTCAGCAGGACGTTGCGTTTTATGTTCAGTTTGTCAGAGTTCATTTTACATTATAGTTTTATGATTCATTCAGAATTACTTGCGCTGCTTCATTGACCCATAAACTCCATCAGTGCGTCCCTGTTCTGGATTGGAGTGGTAGTCGGACGCCCGAGGTCCTTGCGGTTCCCTCTGTGGACACGAACTTCCAAGAGAACCGGGCCACGCATGGTTTTCAATACTTTAAGGGCGGAACCCAAATCTTCGGCGGTAGTGACTGAGACGGCGTCCTTGTAACCGGCGGCCTTGGCTATTCCGGCAAGGTTGACCTTAAGCCCTACGGTAGGCTGTCCTCCCACGGAATCGTGCGCGCCGTTGTTGAATATCACATGGACGAAGTTCTCCGGAGCCTTGTCGGCGATGATCGCCACGGAACCGAGGTGCATCAGTGCCGCTCCGTCGCCATCGAAGCACCAGACTCTCCTGTCCGTCTTCTCAAGGGCGATCCCGAGGGCTATCTGGCTGGCGTGTCCCATGGACCCAACGGTGAGAAAGTCCCTTTCGTGTCCTTGGCCTTGTGCCGTCCTGTACTCGAACAGCTCTCGGGAGATCATTCCTGTTGTGGAGACGATGACATCCTTGGCACTAAGGCCAGCCGCCACCTTTTGGATGGCCTCTTCCCTTGAGAGGGGATATTCATTTACCTCATGCCTTTGAAGTGTGTAAGGTTCGAAGGTGTTTTTCCGCACGATGAATGCGAACGCCTCGCCGGTTTCGCTCATGTGCCTTACGGCCCCATCCATCTGGCTGCGGAACTCTGTCTCGTCCTGGCTCAGGATCTCGTGCCTGATGCCCATCGCGTCGAGCAAGGGGAGTGTGATCTTGCCTTGCTTTACATGCTGCGGCTCGTCATGCACGCCTGGTTCGCCCCTCCAGCCGATTACCAGCAGAACCGGGATTCCATAGACCTCCTTGTCCGTCAGCGAGGCGAGCGGGTTGATGGCGTTGCCTTCCCCGGAGTTCTGCATGTAAACACAAGGAATATGTCCGGTCGCGAGGTAGTGCCCCGCCGCGAGACCGACGGCCGCTCCCTCATTGGCGGCGATGATGTTGTGTCTGTCATCCAGCGTGTCCGAGATGAACGCACAGACGTTCTTCAGAAGCGAATCCGGCACTCCGGCGAAAAAGTCAATACCTTTCGCGGCGAGAGATTCTATGAATATCTTTGGAGAGAGCATGTTCCTTACTGTTTCTTTGTTCCGGGTATAAGGCTCAGGATTTCCTTGATCGGCATGCAGAGATCGTTCGCCTCCAGCGAGCGTTCGTGCTCAAGGATGGACTTCGCGCAGTTCACCATCGCCGGATAGGCGCTGCGGAGCATGTGGTTGGCATAGATGACGACGTTGATGCCCCATGAGGCCAACTCGGTCTCGGTGAATTGGTTGTAGGTGGTAGGCACGGCCACGATCGGGGTCGTGGAGTCCGTCTCCCTGAACCTGTGGCAGAACTCTTTGATGTCCATTCCGTCCTTGTTCTTCGAGTGGATCATGATGCCGTCAGCGCCCGCCTGGACGTAGGCGTGGCAGCGCTCAAGCGCGTCCTCCAGAGGCTTCCCGGCGATCAGCGATTCACATCTGGCGATGATCATGAAGTCCTCTGTTATCTGTGCTTCCTTGCCCGCTTTGATCTTGGCGCAGAAGCCTTCGATTGTGTCCTGGGTCTGCACGGCGTCAGTGCCGAAGAGCGAGTTCTGCTTGAGCCCTACCTTGTCCTCGATGATAACCGCAGAGATTCCGAGTCGTTCCAAAGTCCTGACTGTGAATCCGAAATGCTCAACCTTACCGCCTGTATCGCCGTCGAATATGATCGGCTTGGTCGTCACCTCAAGCGTGTCGTTGAGGTCGTGCAGCCTTGAGGTGAGGTCCACCGCCTCGATGTCCGGCTTGCCCTTTGATGTCGAGTCGGTCAAGGATGATGACCACATCCCGTCGAACTGCCTTGCCTCCCCGTTCACCTCCACGCTTGTCTTCTCGACGATGAGTCCGGTCAGCCCGCAGTGCGACTCCAGGATGCGGACTATCGGCTTCGCTTCGATTAGCCTGCGGAGCCTTTTCATCCTGATCTCCGGTGTCGTGCCGAATCCCTCGATCTCCTCAGCCAGCTTGGAAGAGTTGATGCCTTGGGTGTAAGGGATCTCGATGACCTCGCCTCCGATCTCCTCCATCACCTTGAAGACCTCCTCGCGGAGTTTCCTTGCCGGTCCCTCCTTCCAGTCATCCCCGTGGATGATGTAGTCCGGACGGTATTTCCGCAGGTTGCCCACGTAGCTCCATTCGTGCTGCGGCACGACATCCGCCACACCCTTGATGCTGCGCACAACCGCCTCCCTCTGCTCGTAGGTGAGCACCGGCAGCCTCTTGTGCGTGGCTATCGCCTTGTCCGTGAACAGCCCGATGATCACGTCCCCGTGCTTGGCCCCCTCCGTGATGATGTTGGTCAGTCCCGGATGCATCACATCCGCTATCATTCCAAGATATACTTTCTTCGCCATGTCCGTCAGTCTTGAATCGTTAACATTCAGTTTCCCGTTTCCCGTTTCCCGTTTTCCCGTTTTCCCGTTTCCCCGTTTCCCGTTTTCCGTTTTCCGTTTCCCCCATGTCAGCGGCCTTCCGCCTCAGCTCATATTCCCTGCTTCCCGCGATACCATAGGAAACCGTGCGGTCAAAACCGCAATCTTCAAATATAATCAAAAACCGCTGAATATTTTCATTCATACCCCAAAACTGTCGTTTGGACCGCTGAATTTTTAGTAAGCGTTAAAAATAAGTTGAAATTTGGCCTACCTGCAAAGTCCCGTGTCTGATATGATGTGAATTTTCTGCTTTCTCCCTGAGGGTATGTTGGACTTTCTCGAACTGGTGTGGAGGGAGACGGAGTCTCTCATGTCCAGAGAGAGCCAGAAGGACATAGCATATACCGGTTACTGCAAATAGGGGACGCTGATAGTCGCCGTGCGTGGCACCAACGCCGGAGCGGAATCGTTCAACTCGAAAATCAAAGGCTTCAGGGCTAAGATTAGAGGAGTGTATGACCTGCTCTTCTTCATGTTCAGGCTATGCTCCATCTTTGGGTAACCTCCCACGGAACTTTGCAGGTGAGCCATAAATTTGTGTCAGATTTTGAGGATAGATTTCTTTTGGAAGAAGGAGTGTACTGGAGGAGGTACACGACTGATGAGAAAAGAAATATAGACCATAAAGATATACGAATTGTTCAAGTTATTCTTAATGATTACTTAAGGGATTTTTGAAGAATTTGACTAAATTTGAATGTTATAAGTAAGCGTTAAGGAACATGAAAATAATAGGTTGCTTCAGATTAAGAGAAGATTTTCGAGGATAGATCTTTTTTTGAAGAAGGAGTGTGCCGGTGGCACATGACTGATGAGAAAAGAAATATAGACCATAAAGATATACGAATTGTTCAAGTTATTTTTTAATGATTACTAAGATTCAGTGTCATTTTGAGATTTCGGGAATCAGAAAGGATGGCGGTTATGATTCCGGACTTAATCACGGTGACATTGCAATAAGGTGTCCACTTGAAAGAGTCTTTTTTTGAAAATATGTGCCACACAGGTACTTCCAACGGGGGTAAAAAGTGGCGAATGGTACTTTTTCAAGTGGACTCAATAATTAATAAATTATAAATCAATGCAAAGGATAAAAACGGCGGTGATTATGGCCGCTGGACTTGGCACCCGCTTCGGCAGACAGACGGAGAAGATTCCAAAGGGATTCATCGAGGTCGGAGGAAAACCCATGGTCGTGCGTTCGGTGGAGACACTTCTGGAGTGCGGCATGGACAGGATCCTCATAGGCACCGGCTACAAAAAGGAAGCATACGAGGCCTTGATGGAGCGATACTCTCAGATCGAGTGCGTTTTCAGTCCACGCTATGCCGAAACGAACAGCATGTACACACTGTATAATATGCGGGAGGTCATCGGCGCGGACGACTTCATCCTGCTGGAGTCGGATCTCGTCTATGAGAGCAGGGCGATAACGTCCCTGTTGGATTGTGGGTATGCCAGTGCGATGCTGATCACTCCTGTGACGAAATTTCAGGATCAGTACTATGTGCAGAAGGATGCCGAGGATGTTCTGGTTGATTGTTCGACGGACAAGAACGCCATCCGTGCCGACGGGGAACTTGTCGGCATCCACAAGATAGGTAATGCTTTCTTCAGGCAGATGTGCAAGGACTACGGAATGAAGGCCAAGGAACAACCAAAGCTTGGTTATGAGTATGAGCTCCTTCATGTTTCCAGGAGCATCGCTCCCATGAATGTCCTGAAAGTGGACGGCCTCCTATGGTACGAGATCGATGACAGTTCCGATCTTGAATATGCCGAGAAACAAATTATTGGCGGATTATAGCTCCCTTATGCCGTTTTTGTCGCTGAATATGCCATGCCGGCTTCCGTGGCTTTCATGCCTTCCGGAATTGTCGTTTGGTTGAAATAAATCACCATACGGTTGTTTATTCATGATCTTTAGGCATATTGGATTAATTTTTGATATATTTGCGCTTTGGTTCAGCGGCGGATGAGTCATTGAACGTGATTGAATATTAACAAATTGTAATTGTATAAGTTATGAAAAAGATTATTACAACCCTTTTTGCAGCATCTATGATGCTTCTCGGAACAGTGGCTTTCGCACAGCCATCAATCGGTGTCGGATTCGCTAACTCTACAGACAAGTGGAAGTCAGGGAACACGACAACAACAAACAATCTCAGTGGCTTCTATGTAGGTGGTAATTATAACATCAATCTTGCCGGTGCTTTGAATGTCGCACCAGGAATTTACTACTCTCTTCTTACTAAGAGTGATGCCGATAGTTATGCAGGTGTGGCGGATCTCAAGGTTGACGTGACGGAACATTACATTTCAGTCCCGGTGATGTTTAATGCGGGCCTTGCCTTTGCTGACGGCATTGTCGGAAGAATCTATGCCGGCCCAACTCTTGCTTATGGTCTTGCTTCAAATTCAAAATATACAGCTTCCGCCACTATACCAGTCATTGGAACTGTCAGCAAAGGTGACAAGGTGAATAATTATGATGATTCTGACTACAGTCGTTTCGACATCATGCTCGGTGGAGGAGTCGCCGTTGATTTCTTCGACATGGTACGTTTCAACATTGGCTATGACTATGGTCTCGTCAATCGCTATTCAGGAGACGGTGACGTTACCCGTCACAGAAGCCAGCTCAGTGTAGGTGTTGCCTACCTCTTCTAGAGTAGGGTATTGCTTTATCCAAACAGGTCAAATTTTGTCAACATATAGTCAAGTGGTCAGGGATTTCCTTCTGGCCGCTTTTTTATTGAATCGGATTTTACTTTCTCACAGCGTTCTTCTACTTAGTAACCTTCAAAAAACAACCTGCATCATCTTAAGGAATCTTTTCGGTCTATATCTTTTCTCATCAGTCATGTGCCACCGGCACTCTCCTTCTTCGAAAAAAGATCCATCCTCGAAAATATTCTCTTAATCTGAGGCAACTTATTTTTTTTTCATGTTACTTATAATGTGTTCTGTACTTGGTACGTTTGATATGCTTTCGTGCAGTTGGCGGGAACGCCAATGTGCCTTGTAGGTCTGTCTGGGGTATGGTGGCGTTTCCGATTGAGAGCCATATAGCCATGTCGGGAGCAATGAACGGGCCTGTGTGTGGGTCTGTTGAGGGATTGTGTTCCCGTCAATTGCAAAACACTAATATGTTCAATAGTCTCTGTACACAGCATTGTTACAGAGTCTTTGTACACGGCATTGTTACGGAGTCTTTGGACACAGCATTGTTACAGAGTCTTTGTACACGGCATTGTTACGGAGTCTCTGTACACGGCATTGTTACGGAGTCTTTGTACACGGCATCGTTACGGAGTCTTTGTACACGGCATTGTTACAGGGTCTTTGTACACGGCATTGTTACGGTATGTGTCTGAGAGATCGCATTGTTTTCATCCATGGGATTGACGGCCGAACACCTGACACAGAAGTTCTTTGTCAAGCAGTGTCACCCTTGCCAGTTGTGAGAGTGAATAGGTTCTCCGGTTTCCCCATAGTTTTTGAGCGACGGCCATGCGTTCGTCTATGCTGGATTTACTGACTGAAGTTCGGCCGAACAATGACATGCAAAGTTCACGTGCCTCATCTCTTAACGCCTTGTCAGATCTGTCTTGAAGCAAGTTGTCAGCGGATTCTCGGTCTATTTGAACCTCAATGTCTTTCTTCTGATGCAGAAAGGCCAGGAAGGCTCTGATCGACACGAAGAGTTTTTCGACATATTCCCAATCCAGATAGGAATGGGGGATTATCATGCCAGAATCATCGTACATCCAATCGGCTGGAATTTGGATTTTTGTTTTGAAGAGAGCGTTGCGTTGTCTGACAGTCAGGTCTCCGATCCGGTTACCATAGCGACCGGCAGTATTGTGATCCACGAACAGAATGTCACCCGGTCCCCAACGGTAATGCCATGGCGCTTGCCGGAATCCGGCAGCGATGCTGTTACGGTAAACGTAGATGATCTTGTTTTTCAGTTCGGTTTCGTTTTTTATCTCGTCAATGGAAATCTCGACACCGGAAGGAATATATCCTTTTCGTCCGGTCTTTTTCATCTGTGCCTCCAACTGGCGTTTGATGAAACGCCGCATCCTTTCACAATCCTCAGGCCGGCCGGACGCTATCTCATGAAAATGTGTGCCCATAATCTGAACCATAAGCAATTTCACACCACAGGCATGCGCGGCTATGGGAAGCAGATTCATTCCGAATTTGCAGTCATCTTCGGTTTCGAACAGGTGTTTGACTGAATGTCCATTGGAGTAGATGTGGGTGTAGAACCCATTCAGAGGCTTGTCAATCCAGCCATCAGTGTTTAGTGTGGTCATATAATGAAGTTTTTCAATTGTTTGGTGTTAGAGCCTGACTTCAGACACGGTGGCCAAAAGCCGGTGGCCAAGACAAATATATGGAAATTATCCCGCATTGTCAATCCCTTGGGAGAGGAGCTTTATTTCGTCAACGTTTCTTGATAGGAATTACCTGACACCTTATGGATGGTGTTTTGTAATTGGAAGATCTGTAGTGATAACATTCCGCCATATGATCAGAGAACCCTTGCGCAATTGAAGATAACGGCAATGTTCATTTTGTAATTGACAGGAACAGTGATGTGCCTTGCATGTCTGTCCGTGGCTGACTTCTGTTCCTGGCTGGGTCTACAAAACAAGGCTCAGGAACAATGGGTGGTGTTGTACAGCATTCTGTGACAGGTGCCTGTTCCCGTCAACTGCAAAGCAGCAGGGTCATTTCATGGTGAGATAGTGGCGGCGGAGGGGCTCGGGAAATTTCTCGATGGAGTAGCGGAGCATGGTGCGGGGCATTGAGGTGGCATATTCATCAAGGAATAGCTCCAACCTCCGCTGGTCGCGCTTCCCGGCCTCACGCAGCATCCAGCCGACAGCCTTGCGCATCAGGTCGTGCTTGTGGTTCATCAGCTTGACGGCCATGGAGTAAGTGTCATCGAGCTCCTCGTTCCGGATGAGCGTCAGTGTCGAAACCATCGCGATCCTCTGCTCCCAAAGCGATGTACTCTCCGCCAATGAATATAACAGTCCTCGTTCCTGCGGCTTATTCGTAAGGTATTTCCCCACAATCGCCGGAGCCGACAGATCCACCAGATCCCAGTTGTTGATCCGGCTGGTGTGCGCCAGATAGAAATCGAGCACTTCCCTCTGGACATCCTTCCTGCATTTCCAGACCAGAATCAAAAGTCCGCATAGCCGTACCTCGTGCCACTGCGACTCCAGCAATCCTTCGACTTCCGGCAGCGACGCGAACGTATTCTTTCTCGCAACCGCCCTTGTGTCCGGCACCACCACTCCAAGAAACCTGTCACCTTCGCCATATTCCCCGACCCCGCATTTGAAAAATCTCGGCAGAACCACCTTTTTCTCCTCTGAGTGCAACCCATCCAGTTCAGCCGTCACCCTTTTCACAAAATTCTCCTTGAGTTTATCTTCTTTAATATGCTCTTCCATGACAAATGATGATTACCGTCCGCAAATTAGTCATTATTCTTTGAATAATTGCTTTGTTTTGATTTGATTTGTTTGAAATGTTCTTTGAGGTGAAATAATCTTGAGTCCACTTGAAAAAGTCTTTTTTTGAAAAAATATGTGCCACACAGGTACTTCCAACGGGGGTAAAAAGTGGCGAATGGTACTTTTTCAAGTGGGCTCAATATTCATTTTCAGACAAACAAATCAAAACGGCTTCGAAGAATACTGAGTGTTTTGTTGAGAATGCGCTTGCAATGCTGAATATTCGGGTGATGACTCATCCAAGGTCGCCCTTTATGGTTCGACAGGCTCACCAACCGGGCGGTTCCGGTCGCTGGACCTGCCTAAGCAAGAAGCAACATAGCAACATATAAATAAAGAGGCTGACCTTTTGAGTCAGCCCCTTTACAGAAACATTCATTTTATCTCTTGGAGGTGACGTCCGCCTCGTACTTCTCCACAGCGGCGATGAAGTCCTGGCCTACAGGAACGCCGTTCTTGAGGTTGAAGTAGTCGTAAACGGCTCCGAACGGAAGGGACTTGGCCTCCTCCAGAAGGGCGAGACGCTGGAAGTACTTGCCGTTGTCCTCGTACTTGCGGAGGGTCTCAAGCGGCTCAAGGAAGGCCTGTAGCATGCACTTCTGGGTCGAACGGGTGCCGATGATGTAGGCTCCGATGCGGTTGATGGAGGCGTCGAAGTAGTCAAGGCCGATGTGTGTGCGGTCAAGTGCTCCGGCGCGTACAACCTCTTTGAACAGGTCGAGGGTCTGGTCGTTCATCGTGACGACGTGGTCGGAATCCCAACGAACAGGACGGCTGGTGTGGAGCATCAGCTCAGGCACGAAGAGAAGGAGGGAAGCGACCATGTCGCTGATGTTTTCTGTCTGCTCGTAGTGTCCGGTGTCGAGGGTGTACATAAGCTTGCGGGTAGAGCAGTAGCCTGTAACGAAGTCGTGTGAGCCGACGGTGTAGCTCTCAAGGCCGATTCCGAAGAGCTTCGCCTCAAGGCAGGTCTTCATCCCCGGAAGATCCTCGGCGAGAATCTCGTCCAGAGACTGCGCCATGATCTCACGGTAGCGGAGACGCTCCACGGTCTGGTCTTTCGAGCCGTCGTGTACCCAGATGTTCATGATGCAAGGGTCGTTCTGGAACTTGCCCATCGCGTCGGCCACCCTGCGGCAACGCTTTGTGTGCTCGATCCAGAAGTCACGGATTGACTTGTCAGGGTTGGCGAGGGAGAGGTCTCCGCTCTTAGGGTGCGAGAAGGAGGTTGAGTTGAAGTCGAGCTTCATTCCGTTCTCCTTACCCCATTCCATCCAGCTCTGGAAGTGAGCCGGCTCAACCTCGTCACGGTCAACGTGCTTGCCCTGGAAATCACCGTAGATCTCGTGCAGGTTCAGACGCTGTGTTCCACCGAGGAGGCTCTTCACGAACTTGATGTCGGCACGGAGCTCGTCGATGTCGCGGGCGCGGCCAGGGTAGTTGCCGGTCGCCTGGATTCCGCCTGTGAGGGCGGTGTCGTTCTCGAAGCCCATCACGTCGTCAGCCTGCCAGCACTGGAGGGAGATCGGGGTCTTCTCAAGAAGCTCTATCGCTTTGTCTGTGTCCACGCCGATGGCGGCGTAACGCTCTTTGGCCATCTCATAGGCCTTGGTTATCAGATTCTCGTTCATATTATTTTTAGTTTATGATTTGTTATATTCTCAAAATTGATTCCGGGACAGTCCGCTCTTTGTCGTTGAGGACTAACTCCTTGGCTCGTAGGTGATTGTCTGGATGGAGTTGCCGATGATGCGGCGCATATCCCAACGGTCTCCCACTAGGCCGGCCACCTTGGCCTGGAGCATGATGTTGCCGATCGCCGTGCCCTCCATAGGACCGGCGATGACAGGGATGCCGAGGGTGTCGGCCGTCAGCTGGCACATCAGCTTATTGGCCGATCCGCCACCGATCACATGCAGTTTCTCTATCTTGAATGACGCGAAATCCTGAAGCGTTCCGATGACCTCCTTGTACCTCTTCGTGAGGCTGTGGTAGATGCAGCTGATCATTTCTCCGTCATTAGTCGGAACCCTCTGCCCTGACTCCTGAAGGGCCGCCTTGATCTCGGCGTACATGTCCTTCGGAGCGGCGAAACGAGGATCGTCCGGGTTGATAGTGGACGGGAAGTCGATTGCCTCGCGGGCCATGGTCTCCATCCCGGCGTATGAATATTTCCGGCCTTCAGCCTCCCAGGTCTTGCGGCTTTGCTCCAGAAGCCACATTCCTGTTATATTCTTAAGGAATCTGGTCGTGCCTTCTATTCCACCCTCGTTCGTGAAGTTGTACTCAGAGGATTTCCCGTCTATGATCGGAGTAGGGGATTCGATGCCCATCAGGCTCCATGTGCCGCTGCTGAGGTAGGCGAAGTTGCCGTCTGATGCCGGTACGGCGGCGATTGCCGAGGCTGTGTCATGCCCCGCCACCGCTATCACCGGCACAGGCTCCAGGCCTGTCTCCTCGCAGATCTCTTTCTTGAGCATGCCGACCTTTGTGCCGGGCTGGGTGATGTCAAGCAGTAGGGAAGGGTTGATGCCGAGCCGCTCAAGCAGGTCTCTCTGAAAGTCCCTTGTGCGCGGGTTGATGAGTCCGGAGGTGGACGCGTCGGTATATTCACAGACCATCTCTCCGGTCAGCATATACGCCAGCAGGTCCGGCATGAAGAGGATCTTGTCGGTCCGGGGCAGCCTTGAGCCGGCTTCCTTGCTTTGCGCGTAGAGCTGGAAGATGGTGTTGAAGTTCATTATCTGGACACCGGTGACGGAGTAGAGCTCGTCCCGCGGGATGATCCTAAAGACTTCCTCAGGGATTCCGTCGGTGTATGGATCCCTGTAAGCTCTTGGCATTCCGATGATTCCGCCGTCCTTGCTGATGTGGCCGAAATCCACGCCCCACGTGTCGATGCCGATCGATTCAATCTTCAAGCCCATCCCGGCGACCTTCTTGAGGGCTGCCTTGAAGTGGTCGAAAAGGGCGTTGATGTCCCAGTAATATTTCCCGTCAATCTCCTTGACGGCGTTTGGGAACCTATAGACTTCCTCCGAAGTCAACTTATCGTTTTCGACAGTTCCGATGATGGCCCTGCCGCTCGTCGCTCCGAGATCAAATGCTAGAAATTTCATAATCATGTGGCATTTTTTTGACTTTTACAAATTTCGTTTTTTCTGATTTTTAGCCGTTGAGGATTCTGATATTCTGACTTGGAAATTTGATTCAGAATAATTTTTTGCTATATTTGTGAGTCACAACCACTAAGGTAGAGCATTGGAAACTATGGCTTCGGTACATCTCAAATATTTGGCGGTCAACCCTGTTGACCTCAAGTGGGGGACGGCGGTCAATTCCGTCGGCTTTCAGGAAATCGCTCCGGGAATGGACTATCCTCCGCGCAACCATCCTTCGCGATATGTCTTTTCTGTGGCCAGCGGAAGGGTGCTTCAGGAGTACCAGCTTCTGTACATCACCGAGGGCAAGGGCAAGTTCTTTTGCGAGACGCTGGGACGTTCGAAGGCCATTCCTGTCAAGAGCGGGATGATGTTCCTGTTGTTTCCGGGGGAGTGGCACACCTATTATCCTGACAAGGCTGCCGGCTGGAAGGAGTTTTGGATCGGTTTCAGCGGCACGTTCATCGACAATCTTGTCCATCAAGGATTTTTCCCGAAGGACAGACCGATCTTCAGGGTCAACATCCATGAGGATCTTGTCAACCTGTACACAGCGGCGATCACCGCTGCCGTGAATCAGGAGTCGGGGTTCCAGCAGGTTCTGGCCGGGATCGTCGATCGGATGCTTAGTCTGGCGTATTTCTACGACAGAAATTATCAGTTCCAGGAGTCGGACACGGCCAACAAGATAAGTCAGGCCAAGGTCATGATACACAATGGTTACATGTCCATCTCTCCGGAAGAGGTGGCCGCAAGGCTCTGCCTCAGCTATTCCTCTTTCCGCAAGACTTTCAAGGAATATACTGGATTCTCGCCGGCACGGTTCATCAATGAGGTGCGGATGAGCAAGGCCAAGGAGCTGCTGACCAACACGGCCATGAGCATCAAGGAGGTGGCCTACAATGTGGGCTACAACAACCATGACTATTTCTTCACCGCTTTCCGGCACATGACCGGTCAGACCCCCGCTGAATATCGCAATGCCACCCAGGTCGCCAAGCTGTGACCTTTCTTGTCGCCAGGCTTGTGGTTGGTCACTGAGCTTGTCGAAGTGCGCCAACCGTTGAAGCGGCATAAGTTTAGAGCGACAGCGAAAAAAAGGCAAATGTCAAATTTTGCGCGTTACCAAAATTTGACATTTGATTTTTTCGCTGTCTATCATCGGGCTAAAGGCGTATTCTTCGGCCGTTGACATGAATAATATTCCTATAGTTCTCCAATGAGTCTTACCGGGCCGAGGAGGCCGGAAGGGAGGGGTTTGTCGGTGGACTTGTAGAAGCGGCGGATGGCGGTGACCGGGTGTTTCTCTCCGGGTTGGACATCACCTATCATCCGGTTGCGCCAGACATTGGTTACCTTGATTTCCAAGAGGTTGTCTCCATCTTTGAGGAGTGGCTTGATGTCGGCGGTCCTGAACGGGGCTTTCCAGAGGACACCTGCGGAAACGCCGTTGATGGAAATGTCCGCGATGTTCTTGACTGTACCAAGATCCATGAATATTCTTTTGTTGGATGCCAGCCGGGTGGAGTCGATCGCCACCGTTGTCTTGTAAACGGCAGTGCCGGAGAAGTATTTCACGGTCGGATTTTCTTTTCTTGTCCAAGACTCCAGTTCCGTAAATTCTTCATCGGCGGTGCCGCCGTTCTTCTGGTTGAAATGCACCTGCCAGGTGGAGGTGATGGTCTGGATTACGGTCGTTACCGGTGTCTGGTTTGTGAGTACGGGCGCTTCGGCAGGCTCTGCGACCGAAGTGTTACGGTCACTGAACTTGTCGAAGAGACTGAACTTGCCGATGGAATCCGCATGACGAATCACAACCGAATCAGATGCATGAAGCGTTAACGAATCCGTTGCGTTGACAAAGACCGTGTCCACTGTTACATTGATCTGCGGCCTGCCTGACAGCACGACAACCCTGGCGTCTGTTGAATACATCGGCATGGTCACGACCGAGCGTCCTTTTCTGGAAATGACCGGCACATCGGTGACTTCCCCGCTGTCAGGATTGAATATGGCCGCGAACTTTCCGCCATCCCTGAAGCTGAGTTCCACTTCTGCGCTATTCCCGGAGAAGTTTCTCACCCAGTAGATATGGGTGCTGTCCGGGAGGGTTCTGTGGACATATTTAAAGTCCCCGTAGCTGTCTGGAGCGTTCGCCGGGGCCTCGGTCGCATCTTTCTGGTCACAGATCATGTCGCTGTCACTTAGTAACATACTGTGGTCACTGAGCTTGTCGAAGTGGCCGTTTGGCGATGTCGCTTCGGCAGGCTCAGCGACCCTTGCACTGAAATCCGGCTGAATCCCGCTGCGCTTCAGACAGTCTTCAAGCCCCTTGGTGAACACATTCTTCCTCCGCGAATGCCACACATCATCCACGATTGTGGCGAATGCCCTGTCGTCCGCCTTGACCCCTGCGCACTGCTTCGGTTCCTTGCCGCAGATTATGACTCCAGCGTCAGCGAACTCCTTGATCTTTTTAAGAATATCCAAGGACATCACCTCGCAGTTTCTGTCCAGCCACAGAACCCTGTAACGGACACCTGATGGCGCCACAAGTGTTCCGTTCTCTACCTTTACGCCGGATCTGAGCACTGTCGGATTGGCAAAATCGTAGTTGTACCCGTCAGGAACCTGCGGCAGAGTGCTGAATGCGGCACCACCGTACAGGCCTGTGATGTTCAGGTCCTCTCCATAGTATAATAATATGTCAGCGACAGATGACCCTTGCTGGAGCATCGCGCTGGACCTGGCAAGGTAGTCGGTGAACACTCTGGCATATTCAGCCCAAGTCTCGTTCCTGTGCAGCCACTGCCCGTAACGGAACAGTTGAAGGCCAGGAAGATACTCATCGTTCGGCTGTGATGCGGACTCATGGATGACGAATCTGTTGAGTCCGGCGCTGAGTCCGATGTCGGCGATGTACTTCATGTTTTCCGGGCAGTAGGTGTAGGCCCTGCCTTCGTCACCGTTCACGGAGAAAGACTCTGCTGCGACCAACGGCTGTCCGTAAATATGTGACACTGACGCGGATTCACGTACGTCGCAGATGGCGGATGGAACCGATGAGCCGGTCGGCGTGTTTTCCATCCAGATCGCCGCCATAGGAACCGTGGCCTTGATCTTCGGATCCATTCCGTCCCCGGTGTATGCGCGGCCGCTTTCCTGGGATTCCGTGTAGCGGCCCGCGAGACCATATTCATTGACAATCTTGTCGATTCTGTCGTAGTTCTCGCAGAACAGTTCGCCGAGGGTGCGTCGCCAATCCCAGAGGAAACGTTCGCTCGTCCGGGAGCTGCCGATGATCTCGCCCGCAAGCACAGGCAGCCATGGCAGCAGATCGTAGCCACGTCGCGCCTTGAACTCTTCCGCCAGCTTCGGAGTCCAAGTGTAGGAGCCGGCCTCGTAGCTGTCCACCAGAAGGTATCGGATTCCTTTCTCGCCAAGCATCCCGCCGGCCGCCTCCTTATAAAGGTCAACGTAGGTGTGAAAATATCTCATCCATGCGTCCGGATCCAGTTTGTCAACCTCCAACCCGGTCGCTTCCGGTGATGCCGGGTGGTTGACCTTTCCGGTTATGGACCATCCGAAGCGGTAGATCCGCCAGCGTCCGGCCGGCAGCGAGCATTCAAGTTTCCCGTCGGCAGTCATCTTCCCGGTCAGGTCGATCATGTCCGAAGTCCTGATCGCGTCCTTTGAATATGGTGTGTGGTATTTCCAGAAATCATGGATTATTCCGAATCCGCCAAGCTCCTGGCTGTGGTTTACTTTCATCACTGTGAAAAGCTCCAGCGATTCCAACTGCCGGCCTCTGACCCGGAAAAATTGGGCGTAGGTCTGGGGTACATTCTTGGTCAGATAGGGGACTACTGTCGGCTCTATGTCGCAGACTTTCCTCCATTTCAGGCCGTCGTCGCTGCATTCGAGGACGTTCACATACTTTGGCTCTCCGCTTCTGGGGCGGTCGCTCATCGCCATTGTCTTAAGGGTCAAAGCCTTTATTGTCTGCGGCTTCCGGAACTCAACGGTGATGACTGAGTCTGTCTCTTCGATCCTTTCGGACAGGGATCTCATTGATTTGTCTGAATATGGCAGCCTGACGGCGAGGACGTACAGATCCTTGCCATAAGGCTTTACCTCGATGCGGTCGTTGTCTGTGTGGTAGTCAAGGTACGGCCCCACAACATTGTAAAGTTCCGGAAGCCGCACGCATACTTTTCCTCCACGCACGTCAACAGATCTCCATTCCAGCTTTTTCACAGCGTCCTCAGGCTTCACCCATGTGCCGCCTGTCGAGCTCCATCCCGGCGCGCTTGCGATAGTGACATCCATGTCCAGCGAGTCGGCCAGATTCAGGGCGAACCTGAACGCGTCCTTCCATCCGTCTGACAGGTAAGGAAGTTTGACTTTCGCGGCTCTTGGCATGTTGATTCCGCCCGCGTCGAACTGGTGGAAGCCGCCTATTCCGGCTCTCTTCATCCATTCGATGTCTTTCCTGATTCCTTCCTTGGAGACATTTCCGTCCATCCAGTGCCACCAAACCTGCGGTCTGGAGTTCTTGGGTGGCGTTTGGAATATCCTTGCCAACTCTGATGAATCGGCGTGGACGCTCAATGAATATGTGAGTGTGGAGTCAGTGTCCTTGCTTGTGGGGATGTCCTGCCGCAGCTCCGATGTGTTGGTTTTTGGCACGGTGTCCATTACGGGGGACAATTGAAGCGGCAGGAAAAGCGCCAAGGTTGTGAGTGTTATAGTCAAGCTCATATTGGTGATTCTCTAAAAACATTCAAAGATAAACATCACCTCTCATATATTCAAACATTTACACCCTTGTTTTCCCGGTTGGTCCGATTGCCCCTTTGAAAACTGATGCTTTGTGTTTGATTTTTGGCAAATCGGTGATGTTGTTATGTCAAAGTTTGAATTTGGCACGGATAATGCTTATCTTGTACAAAGAGTTAATTGGTTCTAATAGGATTTTATCTTTCTATCCTTTAACCTGTGTGGAACTGTTCTTCATACGTTTTATTCATAATTAGGTTTGTATTAAGTGGGAAAGGTCGGAGCTGTGAAGTTCCGGCCTTTTTTGACTTTGTCAAAAAAGGCCGGAATATTCCTTGTTTTACCCCCAGTCACTACGTGACAGCCCCTGAGGGGCATGGGGAAAGGGTTCCCCAAACCCCTTCGGTCGCTCCGCTCCGAGTGACTTTGTCAAAAAAGGCCGGAACCGGTTCTGGGTCAAGTCCAAAATAATATATTAACGAAATAACAAACGATAGTGGAAAAATCTAATGGCAGATTTTGGTAACGTGCAAAATCTGCCATTAGCCTTTTTTCCACTGCCTTAACACATCGATGGTGGCAAGTTCGGACGCTTCTACTGGCTCAGTAATCGGTAGGCTTTGTGACCGACAACCTATACCTCTGCGGGCGGGTTGAATTGAGCTACAATTTGCGGTTTTTGTAGGAGTCGATGCATGACGGGATGATGCGTCGGTACTCTTTGCTGGTGTAGAGAGGGGAGGAGATGATGAAGTCGGCGGTGCTGCGGTTTGTGGCGAACGGAATGTTGTACAGGGACGCGAGACGTGTCAGACCCATCACATCGTTCTGATGACCCTGCATGATGAGGTTGTCGCAGAAGAACACCAGCATGTCGATCTTCCCCTCGGCGATCATCCCACCGATCTCGAAATCACCACCGAGCGGACCGCTCAGCATGCACACGACGGACGGAGCCTCCGGCCCGAGTTTCTCGGTCAGCGTCTCGGAGACAAGGCGGCCGGTCGTGCCAGTGCAGAACAGATGACTATGTTTGAGAGAGCCTGCATTGTAGCGGACCCAGTCCAGAAGCTCCTGCTTTCTGGAATCGTGAGCCACAAGTGCGATGTTTGTTACCATATTCATGAAAAATTTAATTGTTTGCTTTTCTCTTTGATTTCCCGGATCCACCGGATGCCCCCGTCTCACCTCTGGAGATGGTGATTGTCTTCATCTCCCTCCCCCCGCCTTCATAGGCAGCCGCCCTTTGCTCACGCTTCCGCCTGCTGGTGAACAGATTGCGGAAGAATTCCTTGAAAGTGTTGAACTCTCTCTGGTAGGCTATGCCGACTCCGTTCCTCTGGGTGTTGTCCAGATATGTCGTGTAGTCGTCCGCCGAATGGGAGAACAGGTTCATTCGCAGCTGCCCGGACTTGTCCAGCTTGATCTCGATGTCGAGGTTGCCCACCACTTCACCCTCCGAAGAGGAAGAACTTGTGTGTTCCCTGTTCCCGACATTGCCGTTGACGATCACCCTGTTGTTGAATAGCTGCGTTGACACGGCGACATCGAATATGTTGGTGCCGCTTTCGCTGGACTGGTAATTCAGTCCGAGGTCAAGCGGGATGTCCAGCTTCTGAAGGATGTTGTTCAGCTGTCCCGCCATGATTTCCGCCACATTGGAGTAGAGCATGTTGGTGTTGTTCACGACTCCTGACTGCTCGTCCGGCATGAAACTTCCGGAGATCAGGAGTGAAAGGAACTGGCGCTGGATCTTGTCCTCCGTGTTGAGGGCGCTCTCGACCCTCGATTTGGTGGTCGGATCCAGATCCGGAACCTCGATCGAGAAGGAAAGCTTCGGCTCGCGCAGCTTGCCCGAGACTCCGATGCCACAGTTCACGACCCTGCGCGCCGAGACAGCCGTGGTGTCCGCGATCAAAGTGGCCACCGACGCTTTTGTCGAATATATTCCCTTGATGTCCAAATCACTGTCCATCACGTCTCCGTTGAAACGTACCGTGCTGCCCTCCGAGATCGTGAAATCCCTTTTTGCGATGTCCATGGCGTTGAAGTGGAAGTTGCCCGACCTCAAGGTGTAGTCCCCGTTGATTGTGAACAGATCCCTTGCCGGCCGCACCTCGATGTCGATTGTCCCCTGACCACGGCCATTGAGCACATTGCCGGCCGCCCTGTCTATCTCCACATAGGCCTCTGTGCCCTGGGTTGCATGGACCTTCAGCTTGATCCCGAAGTCGCTGCCCTTGCCGCCTCCTGTCGTCATCTTGTTCATCATCGCCTCGTAAGGGTCGATGTAAACCTCCTTGAAGGCCTGCTTGAATGTCAGAAGGTCGTTTTTTCCGTCGTTCGATGCGTTGTCTATAGGAATATGTATGCGCCCGTCCTTGTCTGTCCTGACGTTCACATCCAGCAGGATGGCCTCGAACGGTCCCTTGACCGAAACGTCTCCGCTGGCAAAAAGATGCCCGTAGAATGTCTGGTTGTCACTTTCGGTCATGTCAATGGCCTCGATTCCACGCATCTTGATTCTGGTGTCCATCCTGAAATTCTTCAGATGGTCGTACAGAAGTCCTCCGGCAATCGTTCCTGTGCCGTCAAACCTGTCTTTTATTGTGACCTCGTCAAAGAACAACCCTTGGTCGGTGACGGAGAACGGTCCGCTTACATAGTAAGGCACGTTTGTGAATCCGACTCTCAAAAGAACATCATCGAACCTTGTCCCCTCGCTGGACAGGGAAAGCGAATCCAGCGTGCCGCTGGCCTTTACCCTTCCGCTGATGGAGCCTCCCATCTCGCTGAACACGGATTCCATGACAGGGGCGATGTAGCCGGCGTCAAATCTGTCGAGATCAGCGGTTGCGTCGATCCTATGATTTTTCAGGAGATAGTCACCTGTGATGTTCATGGTTCTCTTGCCGTCGATGTCGTTCCTCGCGATCACATGCATTTTCCCGTTACCCAATGAACTGGCTATCCGGAAAGTTCCCATCCTCCGTCCGGCGACCTCGGTTGAGTCCGAGACAAGTCTCATCATCAGACCGGCGTTGCTTTCCCATGGTGAATAGATGATTGCATTGCCGGTGGCGAGACCGGCTATGCCGAAATTGTCACCAAGGAATTTGTTCAGCAGCCCGAGGTCAAACCTCACGAGGTTGACGGAAAGCGTGTCTTTTTTTGTGTAAGAATATCCTCCGTTGACATTGACAGACTGGTTGGCGCAGCTTGCTGTCAGGTTGTCTATCCTGACATCCTTGCCAATCATGTTGATGGCGGATTCTGACACGCTCCACGCAGCGTCATCGTACCAGATGTAGGACGGAAGGGTGGTGGCATCGACAGTCAGTTTCCCGTCACCGGTACGGCCAAGCTTTCCGGTAAGGTAGAACTCTCCCTTGTTGGCTGGCTCCGTACTGTTGTCGTAGGTGAGACCGGCCCCGAAACTGTCACCCTTGGCGTAGAGCATGAGATTGTCGTTCAGGAGATTGATGCCGGACACGGAAACCGAAGAGCATGCCAATGAGGCGTTGAGGCTGCTGTCCCTGTTGTCGAGGTTCAGATCAACGTCCTTGAGGAAGTTCTTGTCCAAAGCAATCCTTGGAGACTTGACAGAGGCCGTCACGTTTCCGTCCCTCGCGATGTTCAGACGTACTTTTGTGCCTTGGGCGATATATAGTCCCGGTTTCAGGAACGAGAGGATGTCGCGGGCGTCACTGATGTCCAGACGGAGGTCATATTCATCGCCATTCCATTCAGGGATTTTTCCATTGTAGAGGGCCGGGAGCTCTCTTTGGACGGTCAGTCCCTGCGCGTCTTTGATCAGGCTCGTGAACGGTTTTGTGCCGACATAGCTGCCGCTGATGAAGCCGGAAGTTATGTTGACCCTGTTGACATTGTTGTTGGAATGGGACTTCACACAGATGTCTCCGATCTCGTGCCAGCCGTTGTCGTTCTCAAGAGTCATCCCAAGAATGTCAAGGTCTCCGATGAGATCCCCCCGACTGATGTTCATGTAGTTGGCGTTGATCCTGCCGGAGATCTTGGAGTTTTCCCGTTTGTCCAACTTCAAGGCGTGAAGGTCGGCGTAACCGATTGACGCGTAGAACTTGTAGAGCCCGTTGCGGGTCTTGTCCGAAAGGGTGAACAATCCCTGGAACAAAAAGTTCAGATTCGGATCGCTGCAGACGATCCTGCCGTCAAAGGCGTTGTCTGAATATGTCCCCGCCGCTATGATGTTGGAATAGTCGTAGCCGAGCGCGGACAGTTTCTCCACGAAAAGTGTGTCGATCACCAGGCTGGTCCGGCCCTTGTCAAGTGACACGTCCATCGCTCCTCTCAATGTGACTTCTCCTACCTGCTTCACACCTGCAAGCCGTCCTACGTTGAGGTTCCTGGCGGAGACGTTGCCTCCCAGGCCGATGGCCTTCCCTTTCTTGATGAGATCCCTGATGTTGACATCGGCCGTGAGTGAGCCCAGCGCCGATGTGACATTTCCATTAGCCTTGAGATTGTTTAATGTGCCCTTGACCTCTCCATTGAAAAGGAATTGGGTTCCGGATGCGAACTTTGAGAGGTCAACAGCCGCGCCGGGGGCAAAGCCTCTGATGAACAGGCCGAGGCCTTCGGTCGTGAATCCGAGATTGTCCAGCATGAAATCCATCGTCATCCGGTCGATGTCAGGAAGCCCGGAGAGCCTGCCGGACAATGCCCCGGAGACTCCGCTGTAGGATTCGGAAAAATTGAATCCTTTGATTGAGAGGTCGCTGACCGGCCCTTTGAAATTGGCTTTCCTTAAGTTTATTACTGATTTCATCCTTTGCAAGGACGGGGCGAAGAACGAGATGCTCTTCATGTCGATCCTGCTGCCGAGGATGTCACCTGTCATCAGGACTTCTTCCATGTAGTCGGAGAAGGAAGACGCACCGGAATATTCCATGGCATATTCATTCATGCTGATGTCAGACCAGCTGTCCTTCAGGTGGAGGTTTCGGATCGAGGTCCTGCCTTTTTCAATGGTTGTCTTCCCGGACAGCGCAAGGATCCTGTAGCCGCTCCTCTCGATTGCCTGCAGGTTCTCGACTGTGCCGGTGACGGTGCCACCATTGAAGGTGATGTCGTGAGCCATGAGGTTATTCACGGTGACATCAAGGTTCTTCCAGTCTATGCCATATTCCCGCAGAGGACTTTCGTTCGTCTTGTTGACAAGGCGGAAACGGAAATCCTTGACCTGCACTCTACCCGCGTCAAGTTTGATGGAGGACGGCTTTTTCTCTTTTTTCGCTTCTGGCTTCCTGATGAGTCTTCCGATGTTGCTTCCTCGCTCGTCTTTGGCCAGGATGAACGATCCGTCCTTGACGCTCAACCTTTTGACGTGGATGGCACCGTCGTTCCTCAAGCCCTTGAGGGAAAATGTCGTGACGATCGATCCTGCTCTTGCGATGGTGTCCAGGCGCTCACCTTGCCAATCGGTCACAGGCTCGTTGTCCAGAATCACAACATCATTGAGCACCAGGGCCGTGAATGGCTTTATGTGAATCTTGGAGAATTCTATCCGGCCGTTCAGTATGCTGCCCAAAGACTCCACCGCTTTCCTTGCCACAAACGTCTGGACAGCCGGAGTCTGCAACAGAATCCAGCCGGCGAAAAGCAGCGAGACGATCGCTACAATGATTCCCCAGAATATCTTTAGAGCCTTTTTCAATCATCGCAAGCCTTGGCGATCAGCGTCCGTGGCTAATAACAACAAAGATACTAAATATCCGTTGGATTGACGAAAATAGTTGTATCTTTGCCATTCGATAAAATGTCTTTGAAGAATATGTCGGATTACATCCTTGGAATCGAATCGAGCTGCGACGACACATCGGCTGCCGTGATTAAGGACGGATTCCTGCTCTCCAACGTGATAGCGAGCCAGCAGGTCCACAAGGATTATGGGGGAGTCGTTCCTGAACTGGCCTCCAGAGCCCACGAACAGAACATCGTGCCTGTCGTAAGCCAGGCGTTGGACAAGGCCGGGATCAAGGCTTCGGACCTCACGGCCATAGCCTTCACCCGTGGCCCTGGACTTCTGGGATCACTGCTTGTCGGCACATCGTTCGCCAAGGCGATGGGCGTGGCCTTGAATATTCCTATAATTATGGTGAACCACCTTCAGGGACATATTCTTGCGGACTTCGTTAGGCAGGAGGGAAAGGAGAACCGCCAGCCGGCGTTCCCGTACCTCTGTCTGCTGGTCTCCGGCGGCAACTCGCAGATTGTCAAGGTGAACGGCCCTCTGGACTACGAGATTCTCGGGCAGACAATCGATGATGCTGTGGGTGAGGCGTTTGACAAATGCTCCAAGATGATGGGACTTGGCTATCCGGGCGGCCCTGTGATCGACAGGTTGGCCAAGCTGGGTGATCCGAACCGCTTCAAGTTCGCCAAACCGCAGATTCCGGGACTGGACTACAGCTTCAGCGGAGTGAAGACCTCGCTGCTGTATTTCGTTCGGGACGAGATGGCGAAGGATCCGGAGTTCATGGAGAAGAACAAGGAGGACATCTGCGCCAGCTTCCAAAAGACATTGATAGACATTCTGATGGACAAACTGATCAAGGCCGCGAGGCAGACCGGTATCAAGGACGTGACCATTGGCGGGGGAGTATCCGCCAACAGTGGACTCCGCACCAGAATCGAGGAAGAAGGCCGCAAGCGTGGCTGGAACACCTACCTTCCTGAGTTCAAGTTCACTACCGACAACGCCGCGATGATCGCCATAGCCGGTTGGTTCCACTACCTCGCCGGCGAGCGCACTCCGCTCGACATAGCCCCTGTCTCCCGCATCGCGGATTATTAATGAATATACAAGGAAAAGAATATGATTGAATTTGAAATGACAGGTAGGGTTGGCCGAGACCTTAGGCCGGATGACGTGAGGATTGTCGCGGCGAGAGAAATGAACCTCCGCGGCAACGCGGTCATCAACGTGATTGACCCGACAAAGTCCTACCAACCGACTTTCCCGAACGCCGACGCGACCTGCGTGATCGCCAGGCGTTCTATCGATGCCCGCAACGATGTGGTCTACCGCTATCGCATCGAAGGCTACAACCACCGCTTTGAATCTTATGTCCCTTACGAGATTCCTGAATATAAAGACGTAACTGACGCCGAGCCCGTGATTATCATCGGAGCTGGTCCCGCCGGAATGTTCGCTGCGCTTAAGTTGCTGACTTTAGGCTTCAAACCGATCATTCTGGAAAGGGGCAAGAACGTGCGTGACCGTAAGTTCGACATGGCGAAACTCACCCGTGAAGGAGTCCTGAATCCGGAATCCAATTTCTGCTACGGCGAAGGCGGAGCCGGCACGTTCTCCGACGGAAAACTCTTCACCAGGTCATCCAAGAGAGGCGACATCCGTGAGGTGCTGTACCAGTTCGTGAACTTCGGCGCAAGCCCGCAGATTCTTGTTGATGCCCACCCGCACATCGGCACCGACCGTCTCCCGAAAGTAGTGGAGAACATCCGTCAGTGCATCGAGTCCCGGGGAGGTGAATATCACTTCGGCACGAAGGTCACCGACATCACCCGCAATGAGGACGGTACGATTGAGGTTTCGGCTCTTGACTCTGAGACTCTTACGAAAACAGGCAAGCCAAGTGTCCAGACATATTCAGCGAAGAAAGTCATACTCGCGACCGGTCATTCCGCCCGTGACATCTACGAGATGCTGGTCGCGAAGGACTGCGCCCTTGAGGCAAAGGGATTCGCGATGGGAGTCCGTGTGGAGCATCCGCAAGCCCTGATCAACGACATCCGCTACCACGGACAGTGGGAGCCGGGGATGCCCGCGGCGGAATATTCCTTCACAGAGCAAGTTAACGACCGTGGCGTGTTCTCGTTCTGCATGTGCCCGGGCGGCGTTCTGGTGCCTTCTGAGACGGAGCCGGAGACCATCGTGATGAACGGTATGTCCAACTCGGCTCGAAGCGGCAGGTTCGCCAACGCCGGCGTGGTCGTGCAGATCAATCCGGAGGACATTCCTGAGGAATATGCCGGCAAGGGCGCTTTCGCCGGCCTTGAGTTCCAGAAGGATGTGGAAAGGAAGATGTGGGAATATGCCCACGAGCATTCCGATTCGGAGAATCCTTTTGTCGCTCCGGCGCAGAGGATGGTGGATTTCTGCGAGGGTGAGGATTCGGAGGATCTTCCGGAGACTTCCTACAAGCCGGGTGTCGTTCCGGCTCCGCTGCATGAGATTCTTCCTCCGTTTATCGCCGAGAGGCTTCAGGATGCGTTTCCGATTGTGAACCAGAAGTCGATGAGGGGCTACTACACGAATGAAGCTTTGCTGATCGGTGTCGAGTCAAGGACTTCGTCTCCGGTCCGCATCCCGAGAAACCCTCGCAACTGCGAGGCCGACGCCATCCCCGGCCTTCTTCCGTGTGGTGAGGGCGCCGGCTATTCCGGCGGCATAGTTTCCTCTGCCATCGACGGCATCAACTGCGCCCTCGCCGCCGCCCGCTCCCTCTCCGGGGCTGATTCCGTAACTGGATTCGAGACAGGTCCCGTGACTGGTTTTGAGACTGGTCCCGTGACTGATACTGAGGCCACTGGCGAGGCGGGCGAATAGTCTGACTGGTCGCTGAGCTTGTCGGTATCATCCCAAGGTTTAACAGACGACCGTTGAATCGACATCATTGTTTAGATCGACAGGTGTCCCTCTTAACCGAAATTTTGCACGTTACCAAAATTTCTGGGTTGAGAGGGGCTCCTGTCGATAGGGTAGAGGTCTGTTATAAAGTTTAACATTCTTTTTGTACTTCTGTCATACTCTTGGTGTACCAAGCGATGCCGTGCTGCCGTTTTGTACAGGAAAACGCCCTCTAGTGTACCAAGCGATGCCGCACGGCTGTTTTGTACATGGGAGCGCCCTCTGGTGTACCAAGTGATGCCGTGCTGCTGTTTTGTACAGGGAAACGCCCTCTGGTGTACCAAGCGATGCCGTGCTGCCGTTTTGTACAGGAACGTGGCCTGTGGTGTACCGACTTGATATCGTGCCGGATGCGGTGCGGTGATTTTGTACGAAAAGATGAGTATCTTTGTGTCTGCAAAAAAAGGACGTTGATGATATGAGACTGAGCAATAGATTTTTTTATGGTTTGCTGGTGACGATGGCGTTGCTGGCGGCGGGATGTTCCAAGGAGAGTGCGGATCCTGTGCCGGAGCCTGGGGCGGAAGGGCAGCTCGCTGAGAATCCTAAGGTCAAGGCGGCGGTCAAGACGATGGTTTCGGCGGCGGCCAAGACTGAGGCGACACTCAATGCCGTGGAAGTCTGGCAGGAAGGGTACGCCACTTCGGGAGCGTGGGTGAACGGGACGGACAAGGACACCCGGCATCAGATGTGGTCGGTCACCAAGACGTTCACGTCAATGGCGGTGGGAATCGCTGTGGGCGAGGGGAAACTGAATCTGTCCGACAAGGTCGCTCCCATGTTCCCTGAGGAAGTGGCTGAGGCGGAGAAGAACATGACTGAGGAACAGAAAGCAAACCTTGAGGCGCTGACTGTCCGAGATCTGCTGATCATGGCGAACGGCCACAGAAAGGATCCTACAGTCGAGTATGCGATGGAATATTTCAAGAAAAATCCTGTGGGAACACTCCGCTATGTTCATAATGAATGGGTTGACGTTTCCGGACTGCTGACAAAATTCGACGCGACCTTGCCTGGACTGTTCTTTGAATATCCTTTCGACGCGACCCCGGGACAGGAATTCTGCTACGACAGTTTTTCTTCATGCATGCTCTCCGAGATCATCACCAGGAAGACTGGCGAGACCATGGCAGACTACCTCTACACCAGAATGTTCAAGCCTCTTGGGCTTGACAGGCCTGAGTGGGAGGACATCCACGGCATCACGGCTGGAGGCTGGGGACTTCACCTCACCACGTCGGAAATGCTGACATTCGGCCGGCTTCTTCTTGACGGCGGAAAATGGAACGGGCGGCGGATAATCCCTGAGGACTATCTGAATGCGGCCATCAAGGACAGGATCAAGGACGGCATGAACCGTGGACAGGACTATGCCACAACCGGGTATGGCTACCAGATGAGAACCCGTGAGGATGGCTCCCTCTACATGGCCGTCGGCCTTTTCGGTCAGTACATCGTCATGATTCCTGACAAGAAAGCCGTGATCGCGCTGACATCCGCCATGCCATTCGATGCGGACAACATCCTTGGTGACCTGTCCAAGGTCATGGATCTTCTGAACGGAAACGTTGATTCCGGCGGAAAGCCTTTGGAACTGGCTTGGAAATACATCGTCCCAGAACTGTAGTCCGTCCCTTCAGGGACTGTTAAGAAGTGACTGGGATTTGAAAAAAGAGGGCGGAAGATGTCACCGGATTTCAGTCCGGTTCTGACTCAATTACTTTTTACGGTAATGAGTCTTCACATAAATTTTCCTGCCGTTGACCACTCTGAAGTGACCTCTGACAAAAGAAAACTTTGAAGGAGCATCTTTGCAATCTGTACAAAGGCGCTCTTCGACGCTGATAATTAAGGAACATGAAAAAAATAAGTTGCTTCAGATTAAGAGAAGATTTTCGAGGATAGATCTTTTTTTGAAGAAGGAGTGTGCCGGTGGCACATGACTGATGAGAAAAGAAATCTAGACCGAAAAGATTCCTTAAGATGATGCAGGTTATTTTTTGAATGTTACTAATTTGAAGTGTACCATATAAATGATGCTATGCATTATTCGAGAGCGGAGAGCGGCTTGTCAAAGATTACATCGCCCGTTTAAACAAAAACAGGGTTAGAATATATAAAATTCTTACCCTGTTCTCATCAGCGTCGGAGCTTGCCTCTCCTAGCACACTTCAAATTATGTCACAAAGTTATAGTTTTTTGAGGAATATGCAAATTATTTTTGATTTATACGTTAGAGTTGAATTGATAATCATTTACTTGATCGCTTTCCAGAGAGGGGAGTCGGTCATTGGAACGGTGGATGAACCTTCCAGTGAGGATGTGAAGAGGGAAGGACTGGCAGGGATGGAGTAGGTTAGGGCCACGATGTCGAAACGGACCATGAAAAGCTCCGGGTTCGCAAGCTTCCGGGCGGAGGCGAAGCCGGTGTTGATGTAGGTCTTCAGCGAACTTCGGTGCTGGAGTATGCTTTGGATATATTCAAGATAATTCTTCTTCCGGCAATCCTTGGTCGAAAGCGTGCTGTAGATGGTGATCGTGTCGAGGATGATCCGGGCATATTCATCAGCCTTGCCGGCGAGATATTCATTGAAACGCGGAAAGTCGAAATCGCCGGAGGTGGTGAGATATTCATTGATGTCCAGTGCTTTGAGAAATGAGACGGCTTTGTTGAAGTCGGCCTGGGATATTCCTTTGCCGCCTCGGCTCAGGAGAAGCAGGTAGAGGGTTTTCGCCTGTGGGGCGGATTTGAACCTGATGATCTCGCCCGAGCCGAGGATGAAGTCGCCTTTTGAGTTGATGCTGATGGGGTTGGTGATTTTCGCCTCTGAACTGAGATAGTCGTACAGGAACTTGTAGTAGCCTTTGTAGGAGAGGAGGTCGCGGCGCTCGTCGAAGCGGGAGACGAATGCCAGGATTCGTTTTTTGACCTCGGATGAGATGTCTATGCAGAGGAAATCCACCGTGCGGCGCATCGTGTCGCTGTCGTCAAGAATATGGCTGTCCCTGATTTTGACGAGCAGGAACGCTTGGTACGGAATCCGCTCAGGATCAATGTTGAACCTTGAAAGGATGAGGTGGTAGAAGGTTCTGGTGTCGAGGGTCGCCAGTGATTCCTTCAGATTGTTCAGTTTGATTTTGTCTCCGGCCGGCACGAGGTATTCCATCGAACGCTGGAGAAGCCCGAATTTGTCATCGTCCTCAAGATGTTGCCCGAACTCTCGAATAATGTCCGGAAGGTAGAAAAACTCGATTCCGATGTCGCCGAATGCCTTTGAAATGAGTAAGTTGTCGTATTTGTCATCGAGAACCAGATGCGCCGCTTCCGAAGTTTGGCCTTCAAGAAAGACGATTTGCTTTTCAGGCGCTTCGGATTCGGCTGCGTCCGCGGACAGTATCCTGCACCAGTCTCTGGATCCGCTGTCGCAAGACATTGAGATTGAGGACAACAGAAGATTCTCCTCGAAGTCGATGTCGTTGTCGGAGCACATTATCTCGTTGAAAAGGTTGATGATGCGCCTTGTCGGCTCTTCCTCAAGATTCTTGAGACAATCCACTGCACTCTCCAAAGACAGGTAGTGTGTAAGATCCAGCTCCTCCTGATCAAGCCCAAGCCCGGACTGCAATTTGTCCAGCACCGCGACCTCTTTCGAGTGGATCCGGTCGTCCGCTTTCACCAACTCAACCGCAAGCTTCATCACCGCCCGCCGCTGAGTCCCGCCGAGGTTTATGGAATCCAAATTCAGCATCTATCTTTTTGCCGGTGCCAAACTTAACGCTTTTATCTTAAATTACCAAATCTCATCGAATGATGTATAGTGATCTAAGTAACCCTTAAAAAATAACTTGGTAATCCTTGATTGTCTTTTCTCATCAGTCATGTGCCACCGGCACCCTCCTTCTTCCAAAAGACATCTATTCTCGGAAATACCGCCAAATCTTTACCAACTTATTTTTTAACGCTTACTTAGGGCTTTCTTTATCAAGGTAATTTTATTACATTTGCATGACCGGTATCTTGTGACCGGGGTGGAATGAATGATGTTGACGAAAGGCGGAAGAAAGTATCTGCCGGAGGCTCACTTGGGGATGGATGATGGACTCGGGGCGGCAAAGGCACGGAAAGGAACACAAAAGGTAATATTTAATATTCATAGAATATGGAACTTAAAGGATCGAAAACCGAGGAGAACCTGCGGACGGCGTTCGCGGGGGAGAGCCAGGCTCACACAAAGTATTTGTATTATGCGTCGAAGGCTGCGAAGGACGGCTATGTGCAGATAGGCAAGCTGTTCGAGGATACGGCGAAGAACGAGAAGGAACATGCGAAGATCTGGTTCAAGTTCCTGCACAATGGCGCGGTTCCTTCGACTGAGGAGAATCTTGCTGACGCCGCGGCAGGGGAGAACTACGAGTGGACCGACATGTACGCCGGATTCGCCAAGACCGCGAAGGAGGAAGGGTTTGACGAGATCGCTTTCCTGTTCGAGAAGGTCGGGGCGATCGAGAAGACCCACGAGGAGCGCTATAGGAAACTGTTGAAGAATGTGCAGGACGCGGTGGTGTTCTCCAAGGACGAGGACATGATCTGGGAGTGCTCTAACTGCGGCCACATCGTGATCGGCAAGAAGGCACCGGAGGTCTGCCCTGTCTGCAAGCACCCGAGAAGTTATTTCCAAATCAAGGCTGAGAACTATTAAAATTATTGAATATGAAGAAAATCATCATTGCCGCGGCGGTGGCGCTTGTCTCTATTTCTGCAAACGCGCAGCCAAAGCCGGCTCAGCCTGAGGCCGAGTACCAGTTCACCGTTGTGAAGGAGAACCCTATCACATCTGTCAAGAACCAGTACCGTTCCAGTACCTGCTGGTGCTTTTCGGCACTCGGATTCCTTGAGTCAGAGGCCATAAGAATCAAGAACATCAAGGACACGACACTCTACCCGGATTTCTCGGAGATGTTCGTTGTCTCGCATTCCTACAAGGACAGGGCTGTGAAATATGTCCGCACTGACGGGCATATCAATTTCGCGGCTGGCTCAGAGGCTGATGACGTTCTCCATGTAATCGAGGACTATGGCCTTGTGCCTCAGGACGCGATGCCTGGACTCCAGCCTCTCCCGATTCACGGAGAACTCGACGCCACCACGAAGGCTTATGTGGAGGCCATCGCCAAGAATCCTAACAGAACCCTTTCCACGAACTGGAAGAAAGGCTTTGACGCCATCGTGGACAGTTTCCTCGGCGAGACCCCAGAGACATTTGAATATAACGGCAAGAACTATACCCCAGCCTCCTACAGGGACGAGATGGGAATCGTTCCGTCTGACTATGTGACCCTCACTTCGTTCACCCACCACCCGTTCTACACTTCGTTCATCATTGAGATCGCCGACAACTGGAGGTGGGACTCCGCCTACAACATTCCTCTGGACGAGTTCATGGAGGTGATCTACAACGCTATCGACAAGGGTTATACCCTCGCTTGGGGATCAGACGTGAGTGAGAAGGGCTTCACCAGAAATGGAATCGGTGTGCTTCTCGATGATGTTAAGGCGACCACGGGCTCTGATCAGGAGCGTTGGATCGGCAAGGCCGGCGAGAAGAAGGAAGTTGTCGCCGAGTTGCCAAAGGAGGCTTCCGTGACCCAGGAGTCACGTCAGGAAGGCTTTGAAAACAAGACTACCACTGATGACCACGGAATGCAGATCTTCGGAGTGGCCAAGGATCAGCACGGTACCAACTATTTCATGGTCAAGAACTCTTGGGGAACATCAAGCAAGTACGGCGGAATCTGGTACTGCTCTGATTCGTTCGTGCGCGCGAAGTCCATGGATGTTCTCGTCCACAAGGATGCCCTCTCTAAGGATCTGAAGAAGAAACTTGGAATAAAGTAAATGAATATAATAAGACATATTCCCAACACGATTACCTCTATGAATCTCCTTTGCGGAGTTCTGGGGGTAATCGCTTCTTTGAACGGGCGGCTGGAACTTGGATTCGAACTGATGATCCTTGCCGCTGTCTTTGATTTCTGCGACGGACTGGCCGCAAGGCTTCTGAAGGCATATTCAGAAATAGGAAAGGAGTTGGATTCGCTGGCGGATGATGTGAGTTTCGGAGTGCTCCCGGCCGTGATGCTTTACCAGATCAGCGGGACGGACATTTGGATCCTGAAATATTTGCCTCTTGTCCTCGCCGCATTCTCGGCATTGAGACTTGCGAAGTTCAACCTTGACGAGCGTCAGCACGACAGCTTCATCGGGCTGCCTACCCCGGCGGCGGCGATGATCTGCGGCTCGTTGGCGACCTTGGTGACCGTGAGGCCGGACTGTTTTCTTGCGCATTGGTGTCAGGGACCGGTTTTCATTCCGGTCTTGGCTCTGGTTCTCTGCTTTCTGTTGGTGAGCGAGATTCCGATGTTCTCAATGAAGTTCGGTGGCGGAAAGAGAGCCTCGAAATTGGAAACCGCGAAGAGAATCGCATTCCTCGTCATTGTAGGACTGGCGGCCATCATAGCAATTGTCGAACGTTCCCACTGGTCGTTCATATTCCTGACCAGCTTCCTTGGCTACATACTCATCAATCTGGCGATGAGCGACTTGACCGCTAAAAAACAAGATGGCTGATTCAGGAAGGCATGTCATACTTTATGTTCACGGAATGGGCGGTGGCGGTGACAGCCGTATTCCGTCCATTCTGAAGGACAATCTGGGACCGGATTTCGAAGTCGTGATCAGAACGTACGATTTCGACCCGGAAATCGCCCATGATCAACTGTCTGCCTGGGCAGAGGAAGTCCACCCGGATCTTGTGATAGGGGAGAGCATGGGTGCCACGCACGCCATCGCGCTGAGGGGCTATCCGCATCTGTTCGTCTCACCCTCGCTGAACGCTCCGCGATATTTCACTGCCTTGGCGTGGCTGACGCTGATCCCCGGCGTGACAGCTCTGTTCGACAGAATTTACAGACCGAAGCCCGGCGACCGTCAGAAACTGCATTTTACCTACGAGCCTTTGAAAAAATGGAAAAGAGTCCTCAGTGACGCGTTGCGGAATACACCACGCAATGGTAGCGAGGACTGTTTCCACGCCTTTTTCGGCACCCGCGACCATTACCGGCGCAGCGGCGTGGTCTCCATCCGCATCTGGAAAAAATACTTCGGCGACGGCACATGGACCCTCTACGACGGCACCCACTTCATGGAGTATGAATATGTCCTCTCGCTCCTTATCCCTAAAATCCACGAGGTTTTTCTTTAATTTTCCTTACTTTTGTCTATGAACAGATTGCGCCTGACTCTTATACTTATTCTGATTCCTTTTCATTTTGTTTTCTCCCAATCGAAATCCAATGATAAGGCCACGGTCTATGGGGAATTGAGTCATGAACGTTATAAGGCTCCGATCGTGGATGCCAATGTGCTTTTGGTGCAGGTCAATGGAAACAAGGTCGATTCCACTTACCGTGTCAGCACTCGAAACGGAATATTCATCTATAAGAATCTCAAGCCAGGCAAGGTTTACATCAAGGTTTCCAAGATGGGCATGGAGTCTGTTGACGGTGTGTTTGATCTCACCGAAGGGGACAACGCTGTCTTGTTCACCATGCGGAACAGCAAGGAAGCGATCAATGAGGCGACAGTGACGGCTTCCGCATCCTTGATGCGGATTCTTGGCGATACGACGGTTTTCAATGCCGCGGCGGTCAAGACGATGGAAGGAGACAAGGCTATCGCCATCCTTGAGCAGCTTCCTGGATTTGACTTGAGCGGAGGAACCGTCAAGTACCGGGGAAAAAAGATCGCGAGAACGTACGTCAACGGGGTTCAAGTCTTCGGGAACAATGCCAAGACCGCCTTTGACATGCTTCTCGCCGATGAGGTTACCCACGTGAAAGTCTATGAGGAGCAGAATGCCGAGGATAAACGCCGTGGACTTAAGAATTCCGTCAAGGAACAGGTTCTTGACGTTGCGACAAAAGAAAGCATCATTTCCTTCGGCAGCGCGTCTGCACAGGTGTCAGGTGGAGTGGATGAAGCCCGGAATGAAAACGGAAATATTCAGGGGCGTTATTATGCCCACGGTCTCGCGAATTTTTTCTCGGAGATGGACAATGCGTCGGTCTTTCTTGGAGTGAACAACGTCGCCGCCCCTGTCGAAGGCATTGTGAGTGGCGGTGTCCCGTCAGTCATAGGTAATTTTGGATCGCTGTCGTCTTATAACGAGTTCGCCGGGGCGCAGCTGGACTTTACTCATCGCTGGAAAGATCGCAAGTATGGCAATGCCGTGAGCGCGGCCTATGCTTTCTCACATGTGTATTCCCGCAGCATGGATCGTGCGCTGACTGATTATTTTGAGACTGAATCATCTCCGGCCAGAAGCATGACGGACACGATAGTGACCTCGTCGAAGCGTCGCCGTCACGATTTCGATGTTGGCCTCTATCTTCAGGACACACCGCTCAAGAGCATCACTTTCAGCGTTGACGGAACATTGAAAGAGGCGGGCCAGTGGAGAAATGCCTCAAGCCTTGTCACAAGTCCGGCCGGAAATTTCCGTCAGGGTTCCAACATCGGCTCGGATGCCGATGACCTGAGCCTTAACGCTTCATTTGTCTGGAAAAACAATGACCTTGGAAACATCAGGCCACGGGTTATCCTTGGCGGGTCATTTGTGAACAACAACACATTGTCATGGAATGTGGACACTCTCTCGACCTCCTACATCAGAAGGAATCTCCAGTCCGATGGCATCGGCAAGTCCTGGAACGCAAGGCTGAGAGGCGATCTGGACATCATTCTCAGTAACGACGCGGGCAGAACCTCCAAGTTGAATGTCGGAGCGTCTGCCAAGACCGAGAGAATCAAAAGACGCAACATCACAATGGACATCCTTGACCCGGAGGCCCCGGTTCAGGATATTGCCAACACCTACGATTACACATGGAACACTGTCTCGGCTAATCTGGATCAGGAATATTCCTACTCTAAAGGGAGGAAAAACTTTACCGTGTCGATGAAGGAGTCGCTCATCCGTCAGAAAGATGACGAGCGTTTCCCGTTAGACGCGGAGTTCAATCACTCTTATCTTGACTTACAACCAGAGATCCGTTATCGGGGACATCTGTCATCATTCTCCATTGCCGGGCAGTCAATCATCCCGTCACTTGAGCAGACACGTGACAGGATCACCGACACTAATCCATTGGTGCTTTCCGGAGGTAACCCGAACCTGAGACAGGCGTACATGGTGAATGCAAATGCTCTTGATAATATATTCATGGACAAGAAGACAGGGTTTAATCTGGGTTATGGCGTCGGTGCGTCATGCACATTCAACCCGATTGTCACAAGGACATATTATTTCACTCAGGACACGGCTTTGCCTGAATATGACGGCTATGTGGCGAGAAAAGGCGCGATCCTTAACACATTCGTGAACACTTCCGATCCGTCTTGGTCTGTCAACGGACAGATTTCGCTGTCCCGCCGCTCGAAAAAGGTAAAGTTGTCATCCTCGCTGAAACTCGGCGGAGGTTACGACAGCAGACCTCAGTATCTTCGTGACGAACTTGCACATGTGGGAACAGCCAGGGCCAAAGCGGAATTGACGGAGATGTTCACGGCTTCTAAAAGGTTGTCCATAACCTGTGACTTGAAAATGACTTACCTGCGTTCGTCCAGCGATGTCGGCGGATTGCTCTCCAGTTCGTTGGTGACTTACGCTTATGGCTTTGTCAGGTACCAGTTCAAGAAGCCGACATTCATAAATGTCTCAGCTTCGGTTCAGAACAATGACTATCTTTCCGGTGTCGGAATAGACAATATCTTCGCGGACATGAAAGTCGAGATAGGTCACCGGTTCACAAAACAAGGCTTTGTCGTAAGCGTCTGCGCCTACGATCTGCTGAACAAAGCTTCCTCCTATTCCACAATGACCACAGCGGATTACTATCTCCAGAAATGGAACCCTTCTTACGGACGTTACTTCATGCTGAATGTCCGTTATGAACTCCGAAAGAAAAACGCGTTCCGGAGATAATGCCGGAACGCGCTTGAAACTTATCGTTGAAGCTTGACTTTCATCCTTGCTCTCATGTGGTCATCCTTGTAACGGATCCTGACTACAGAACCGGGGGATGACGAGGAGTCAGTGACTTCCCAGAGGTGTGGCGACGGACGGAGAATCATCGGGATGAACTCCTCTTTGTGAGCCTTTCTGTAAGCCTTCGTCTTGGAATGGTTCCAGTCTGAAACCTTAAGGACCTCCGGTGCGGCACGTTCGCTCTTTGATGCCTTCTGCCACTTGCGGGAACCCACGGCACGATACTCGACGCGGCCATTCTCACTGCCTCCGAATATGTTGACGGCGACAACGTGCGAAGCGCTGTCAACTATGGTCGCGGAGGCTCTGTCCTCACGGAGTACGGGCTTGTAGTCAAGGCTGTAGCCTTTGCCCTTGAATTCGGCGATGAAATACCCTCTCGGGGAGCCGCATCTCATCAGCGCGTATGGAAGCCCGTTCCCGTCCTTGACTCCTCTCCACCAGCTGCCGCATGCCGCGCCACAGATGTTCTCCTCCATTCCGGATTCAATGTGGTGGCGTCTCACGGTGTGAGTGTGGCCGCAGAACAAGGTGGTCTTGCCGGTCACCGGAGCGAGGATATTCATAAGACTGTCGCGTCCGGTCATTTCCGACACGGGAATATGTGTGGCCAGCACGATGCGTTTGGCTTTGGCCGACTCTTTGACCAGCGAGTCAAGCCATGATTTCTGTGTCTCGCTGAATCCGCCTTCATAGTCCCTGAGGCCTTTTGTGCGGACATTGTTCATCAGCACAAAGCGCACGCCTTTGGCAACGAATGAAGTGTCAACGTAGCCGACACGCTCTCTCCATGTCTTCAGATCGCGGGGAACGCCAGGCACAATGTCCCTGTCATGATTACCTGGAATGGCGAACCATGGAACAGACAGTGAGTCAAGGCTGGCGATCGATGGATCAAGCAGACTGACATCATCGTTGACGATGTCTCCCAGAACAATCACCAGGTCAAGATCCTTTCGCGTACGGAGTTCTTTGAATATGCTCCTTTGGTTGTAAACGACCTGCCCGCTTCCGTCCGCCTGCGGATCTCCGACAAAGGCGACCCGCAGGAGGCTTTGAAGCGCGACAAAGGCGAGGGAAGCGAGCAGATTCATGATCTATGAATATTCTTGTTCCTATTCAGGAAGGACGTCGGCCTCAAGGGCTACCTTATAGACTTCGATTCCGTTGGCGGAAGTGTAGGCGATGTAGCCGGTTCCGTCAGCGTTGAAGACAAAGCGGAAGTTCCCGTTAGATGCGATGGCCACAGGTTTTTCGGAGACAGTGATATCTTCCCACTGGAGGCTGCTGTTCAAGTACTTGAAGTAAACGTTGTGGTCGGAGTCTTCAATTGTCGCGACTTTAAGTCCGGTATTAGAGGTAGAGAACGTTGCTGATTCCACAACGCTTCCGTACTTGTCAAAGGAAACGTTCAGGCCTGCGCCGTACTCTGTGAGGGTCTTGCCGGCAAAATCCACCTTGTAAACCTGCATTTTTGAATTAGAGATGTCAGCGGCGAATACGAACATTTCATCACCGTCGGAGCTGATGGTCATGTTGCTAGGAACTCCGTAGGTGGATGTGCCAGGCTTGTAGTCGTAGACGATAGGTGTGAGGGCACATTCCTCTCCAATCTCGTACACCATATAGCCCCACTGGTTGAATGAGGACAACATGTACTTCTTCCCGTTGTGTTCGGCAAGGGCGGAACCGTAGAATGTTCCCGCTGAACCACTAGGCTCTCCGTATTTAGGTGCGATTCCACTTGCTGACGCCGGCTTCTCAATCCAATCAGTGCCGTTAAAGTATGAGGATACAATGGATCGTTTCAGCTCGCCTGCGTTGGCTGTGAAGAAGAACGCAGGATGGCCGTTGCTTTGGATGTACAGAGGACTAGGATAAGAAGTGTTGATGTTGACACTGTTGATCCCCTCTTTTCCACAAACTTCCCATGTAGTAGAGGAGAACTTTTTAACTGTGTTTCTATTGGTTACTTCTCCGCCTGCGTATTTCAGGAATGCGGTGCCATCACTGGCGAAAGCGAGCACAGGGTTCTTGGCATCCTTGATGTCGGCCGAGAGGCATGATTCTCCAACATAAGGGAATGAGGTCCCGTCAAGTCTGACAACAGCCACCCTGTCGTATTTGTCACCCTCCAATTCCTTATAGTAAGCGATCCATGGGGTACCGTCCTTAGGGTTGATTTTGATGTCAAACGTAGGGAAAATCTTGGTTCCGTCAGAGATGGTGCCGACCTTGCTGACAACATATTCAAGCACCTTGCCGACCTTGAGGATGTAGCTCGCTGATGTGCCGGCTACAGCGTCTGTCACGGTGATGTCAATCGGGAAGCTGGTGTCAACCGTGGCCTTGCCGGATTCAACGTCCTTGCCGTTTACCTTTACGACGTCGTTCAGACCGGCCTCTACAGTGAGGACCAGTTCCTGCTTGAACGCGGCGGAAGGAACACGTGCTATCATCTCGGAGGCGATGGCCTCAGGGGTGACATCCGCTGTCAGAACACTGTTGTCAGCCTTGAGGAAAGAGATTGATTTAAGTTCGGCGGCACCATCGTTCTCCTTTACGGAAAGGGTGTAGGTGACGTTGAGCTCGGAAACCTCATCGGTGACGGACAGCTGGGCACCGTCGGTGACGCTGATGGAGGTCACACCGCTGGTGACAACTGTGGAACCAGCCTTGACAACATCGTCGTCGGTCACCGTGAAGGTCGGAATGAATGAACTTCCTGAACCTTCCGGGAGCACAAGGCTTATTGTCCTTGCGGTTTCATCTAAGACTCCGGTCACATCGGACGAAAGAGTAGAGTTGAGGGAAGATTGAAGCGAGAATGATTTGATCTGTGCCAGACCATCCGCTTTCGGGTCGTTGTTGCAGGAAACTGTTCCGGCAACGACAATCAGCGCAACGCTGAAGAATGTCAAAATCCGTTTCATAATGTTAAACAGGCTGTTTAATAAAAATTGTTAGATTTTCGTGAACACATAGGTCTGACCCTTGTGGGAAGGACCGGGATAGCCCAGCTCCATGTCTGTGACACTGCTGCCAGACAACTTTATTGTCAAGGTGTTGTCTTTGGACGAGTCAGGTGTCTCCGTTTTGAGCCACATGATCCGGACCGGCAGAGAGTATGTCCCCGGACTGAATGTCAGCGGGCTGGCTGTCGAAGGTTGGATCTTGTAGTCGATGCCTTCCTTCAGTCCATTGCCAAGGATCACTTCGTACTCAACCGAGATCGGCTCGGTAAAATGGCTCTCACTGGCGCTGATCGAGACTTTCAGCTCTGTCAGCACACTCTCGACCCCTTTGCCGAAACGGCTGTCGATGGTGGCTGACGAACTCCCGGCGTTGTCAAAGATGTAGGCGAACGGGGTGTCGAAATAGACATCCTTGTGCCAGTCGCAGCCGCAGCACAGAAGAGCGGCCATGAATATTCCTAAAAACTTTTTCATCATTCTCCGATTGTTTTTCGTCCTGAATAGCCTTCGTTCTGCACCATGTAGTCGTTGGCCTGAAGCTCAAGCTGGCAGATCGGCAGGGCGTAGTGGATGTCCGGCCATGTCAATGATTTGGCTGTGGATGTCGTGCTTTGAGGGCGGGTGATGTTCTCCATCCGCCTCTTGATGTCGAAGAAACGGTGGCCTTCGAAGCACAGTTCTTTCGTTCTTTCCTCCTGGATGATGGAATCAAGGTCGGAAGCAGACATCCAGTTCAGGGCGATCTTGTCAGGTGTTGTTCCCAGAGCTCTGGCTCTGATGGCTTTGACATCCTCGGCCGCCGCGGACAGATCAGCGGACGCTCCTTTGCACAAAGCCTCGGCATGGATAAGGTACATTTCTGAGACTCGAAGCACAAAGAAATCCGAACGCCTGTTCTTCTCGTCCGAGACACCGCTTTTGATCGGAAGATACTTGCAGACGGTTGTATATTCCTTCCCCTCGTACTGGGTTCCGTCCTCCTTTTCTCCCGTGAAAGTGAACAGCTCCTTGCGGACATCGGAGTCATCGAACTTCGCAATGAATTCCGGCGCAGGCTGAAGTTTCTGGTTGCCGGTCGGGTTGTACAGAGCCCTCATTCCGGAACCGGTGTCGTAGGTGTTCAGACGGAATATCCCTTCCCCCGGATTCTCCTGGGCCTTGCGGAACATACCGACATATTCATCATGCTTGGCAAGCGGAACTTTCTCCATCACGATTGATGAGTATTTCGCGGCGTTCGCATAGTCTCCCATGTAAAGGTAAACCCTTGCCAGCAGAGCCTCGCATGCCAGTCCGGATATGTAATTCGGATTTGTAAGATCATCGTTTCCGAAACATTTCAGAGAGGAGTTCAGGTCCTTGATGACTCTGTCGTAGCACTCCTTCATGGTGTGGCGTGAAAGCTTGTCATCGAATCCGGGGATATAATCAATCGCCACAACGCCCGGATGAGAGGCGTCAGCCGTGCTGCCGTAAGGCATGGCGTAGCAGTTGCACAGGTCGAAAATCGCCAAGGCGCGGGCGAAATAAGCGTAGCCGAAATGAGTCTTGATCTCGCTCTCATACTCCGGGTACTTGTCAAGAAGCTTCTGCCCGTAGTAGAGGATGTTGTTGGCGTTGGTGGCTATCGCGTAACCGTTTTTCCAAATGGTGTAGGGGAATCCTCCGTTGTCCTCGGCGTAGTAGTCAAAGTCATACATCCTCAGCAACGCCTCGTCGCTGGCCACGCGTAAAGCGTTCTGAGTGTCGCCGCCGATGTCTCCGAAACGCAGGTAGGAACCATCGTAGAAATTGAGGATTGTCTTGTGCAGTCCGACCCCGGCGGCCTTCATGCCATCAATGTCGGAGAAAAAGCTTTCGATCGTGCTCTTGCCGAGATTGTCAACATTCAGGAATCCTGAACATGACGAGATTGCCAGCGTGCCGGTCACGGCTATTGACAGAAGAATATTCTTTCTCATCGCAGTCTAGAAATTAAGTGAAAGTTGTCCTGACACCGAACGTGTCATGCCCATCGTGTACATCAGGGTCTTGTAGCTGTTGTGGGATTTGCTCTGCCCCGGTGTCCAGAGGTAGAGGTTGTCTCCCATCAAGGAGAACGTCGCCCCGGAAAGATGGACCTTGCGGCAGATCGACTTCGGGAAGGAATAGCTCAAAGTGATGTTCTTCAGCTGCACATTTGTCTTGTTGTACAGAAATCTTGTGGAGGACATTGTGGACAGGTTGGAGCTATTGTAAACATATTGCGGGTTCCTTGACACATCCCCGGGTTTTCTCCAATGGTCGAGGTCTTCCACGACGGTGTTGAAACTGATGATGTCGTGTCCGTCGTCCTGTGTGTAGGATGTCAAGGTCCAGCCTCCGAACGAGTAGGTCATCATGACCCTCGCGCTGAAAGGTCCGAAAGTGAATGTGTTGGAAATACCTCCGCTGAGGTCAGGCTCCTTGCTGTACTCCGGCAGCAGGACACGGTTGTCGTAGGAGAAATTGAATGTAAGGTCACCGTCAGCCGTGTACCACATAGGCTGTCCCGTGGCGGGATCCACCCCGGCCCATCGGCTGAGCCACCAGTCGCTTTTGCTGGCCCCGACCATCCACACACTGTCGAAGAAGCCTGTGTGCATGTCCTTGTACAGCTCACGTATGACATTTCTGTTGACCGAGCCGTTGACATCCATGTTCCATTTGAACTTAGGTTTATCAAACAGCCTGGTTGACAAAGTGAATTCCAGTCCTTGGTTCTCGATCGCCCCGACATTTCTTGTCACAGATGCATCGGTGATGATCGAGGAAACGCGCCCGCTGTAAAGAAGTCCCTTGGTGTACTTGTCGTATGCCTCAACCTCAAGATCTATACGTCCTTTGAGGAATCCCACGTTGATTCCGGCATTGAAAATGTACGTATTCTCCCAGCTCAGACCTGGGTTTGGCGCCGAACTCTGGGTGGCTCCCATGATTCCGCCGTAGTAATCTCCTGAACTGTAAGAATATGATCCATAAGCGGCGCTGGTGTCAACCCTTGAGTTTCCACTGTTGCCGAAAGACGTTTTGATCTTAAGCTTGTCCATCCAGGAAAGGCTGTACCATTTTTCATTGTGGGCGTTCCATGAAAGTCCTACCGATGTGAAATCACCCCATCTTGAATATGTGCTGAACGAGGAATATCCCTGACGGCGCCATGATGCGGAGATGTAGTACCTGTTGTCGTAGGAATATGTCGCTTGCGCCATGTAGGACAGAGATCTGCTGTTGCTTGCGCTGGATGAGCCTTTGCGGGTACTCTCCTGCGCATAGTAGACTTCCTTGATGTTGTCATTGGCGAATCCGGCTCCGGTGGCATAGAGACTGCGGTTCTCCTTGTTGACGAACTCGATGCCCGCAAGGGCTCCGACGGTGTGCTTGCCGAAGCGCTTGTTGAAATTCAGCCTGTCGATGTTGTTCCAAGTGTAGGCATAGGCCGCTGACCTGCGGGAAACGCCATCCTGTTCTGAACTTGTGGTTATTCCGTCCAAAGTGTGTTTGGAATAATAGATGGTTTCCAGTCCGGAGAGAATGTTGGCTCCTCCCTGGACGGTAGCTGTAAGACCATCGAAAATCTCATACTTGAGCGAGATGTCTCCATCCACAGCCAATGTGCGCTGCCTGTTGTCGTTGAATTTCCTGTCAGCGACGGAACTGTACACGAATTTGCGCATCTCAGGGCTGTAGCTGTTGACTTCCTTGCTGTAGTAATTATAAAGTCTCGGGGTCACACCGTCCTCGTCGTAAGGAGAAAAGATAGGGATGACTTTCAATTCATTTCTGGAAACGGAAAGAATGTCGTTCACGTTGTAGGACAGAGAAAGGTTGACATCCGCCGAGAATTTCTTTCCCAATTTGTAGGAACTCCTGTCACGTACGGAAAACCGTTGTTGCTCATTCCCCTTGACCACCGTTTTCTCGTTGTAGTAACTGAGGGATAGGTAATGTTTTGCCTTCGCGCCTCCGCTGCTCACCGAGACATTGTACTGGGCGTTTGAGCCGGTCCCGAAATACACGTCGTACCAGTCGGTGCTTGTCGTGGAGTAGGAGTTGTGCGCGTTGTCCTGGTAAGGGAAGTTGCTCATCGAGTAGCCGGCGTTGGTCCAGGCCTCCTCGGCGAGCGACCACCATTGCTTCGTCGAGCAGAGCCTCAGCAGCGTGGAACGGTCCACCTGCGACACGCCGTACCTTACCGAAGCGTTCACGCGGAGCTTTGAGTCACCGTCTCCGGACTTGGTCGTGACGAGTATGACTCCGTTGGCTCCGTCTGCTCCGTACAGGGCGGTCGTCGCCGCGTCCTTCAGCACGGTCATGGACTCGATGTCGTCAGGATTGATGAAAGACAGAGGGCTGACGCTGTAACTCATGCCGGATAGTGTGGACGATGTCCTTGTCCCGGTGTAGACCGGCACGCCGTCGATGATCCAGAGCGGTTCCGAGCTGGCGCTCAGCGAAGCGTCTCCGCGCACACGTATCCTGTACTGTGAACGTCCTCCCGTGGAGCCGTCTTTCTCCTCGATAGTCAGACCTGGAACCATTCCGTCCAGCAGATTGTCGATGCGGGCCGCCGGCAGTTTCTCGAGTTTCTTGGAATCAACCTGAAAGGCTGAGCCTGTCATGTCAGACCTCTTTTGTGCCAGACCATAACCTGCGACGATGACCACCTCGTCAATCATGTTGCCGTCGGTGTACATCACGACATCCACAGTCGAACGTTTGCCGACCTTGGCCTCGGCCGGCTTCATTCCAAGATAGGAGAATTCCAGTTCCGTGTTCTCGGAGAGCCCCGGAATAGAGATTGTGTAGCGACCGTCAAGGTCCGTAAGGGCATAGACCTTCTTGGACTGGCCTTTGACGGTCACGGTCGCGCCCGGCAAAGGATTTCCGGCGTCATCCTTGACAACACCGGAAACCTTCTTGGAGTTCTGGCCGTAAAGGGTGATTCCACAAAGGAGAATCGACAGGAATATAACTATACGTTTCATATTTAAAATGCCCTTAATGCTTGAAACAAAATAACTTGTCGCACCATTTGCGGTAGTGCGACAAGTTTTAGGTTTTATTTCTTAAGCCGTGAAGTTAGACAAAAAAAACAGAAACACAAACTTTCCGGCGATGAAACGTTGAGTAAAACGATTAAATACGAAAACCTCACCGTCTGGTTCTGTAGGCCTCAAGCGCTTTCTCAAGCACGACGAGTGAACGGGCCAGATCTTCTTTTTTGAGGACGTAGGCCATGCGTACCTGATTCCTGCCAAGTCCCGGGGTGCTGTAGAAACCGGCGGCCGGGGCCATCATCACGGTCTCGCCCGTGAATCCTTCCGGCGTCCCGTCATCCTTGAGACGAAAGTCGGTCAGACACCATGAGCAGAAGTCCTCGGCATTCTCCACCGGAAGCGATGCCACGGTGTAGAACGCTCCGTTAGGCATAGGGGAGTGTACTCCCGGAATCCTGTTCAGGCCGGCGATGAAAAAGTCGCGGCGGGCGAGATATTCATCAAAGCATGCTTTTGAATATTCCTCCGTCCCATCTATCGAGGCTTCGGCCACGATCTGCCCGAGAAGCGGCGGGCTGAGTCTCGCCTGGCAGAACTTCATGACGGTACGCATGACCTCGGCGTTGTGGCTGACGATCATTCCGATTCTTGTGCCGCATTCGGAGTACCTCTTGGACACGGAGTCGATCACGATGACGTTCTTCTCGATGCCTTCAAGGTTGAGGGCTGAGAGATAAGGTGCGTCCGTGTAACGGAACTCACGGTAAACCTCGTCGGAGAAAAGATAGAGGTCGTGGTCTCGGACGATGTCGCGGAGCCTGTAGAGTTCTTTCTCTGAATAGAGGTAGCCGGTGGGGTTGTTGGGATTGCAGATGAGGATGGCCTTGGTCTTTTCAGTGATCGCTTTCTCGAAATCCTCCACTGACGGGAGGGCGAATCCCTCCTCGATCCTGGAGGTGACTGTCTTTACCGTGATTCCGGCGGTGACGGCGAAGGAGATGTAGTTGGCGTATCCGGGTTCTGTCATGATGATCTCGTCACCAGGATTCAGGCATGTGAGAAATGTCAGGAGCAGGGCCTCTGAACCTCCGGTCGTCACGATGATCTCATTGTCAGTGACATTGATCCCGAACCTGCTGTAGTACCCGACGAGTTTGTCCCTCAGGGATCTTAACCCTTGGCTTGGACTGTATTCCAGAGTCGTGCGGGTTATTGTTTTCAGAGAATCCAGCGCCTTCTGCGGAGTAGGAAGGTCCGGCTGTCCTATGTTGAGGTGATAAACCTTTACCCCTTCAGCTTTTGCCGAGTCAGAAAACGGGGTCAGCTTTCTGATTGGCGATGCGGGGATTTCCTCTCCGCGTTTAGAAATCTTAGGCATATTAATCATGTGTTTGCCCAAATTTAAGAAAAATGTGGTTATCTTAGCGGAGTTGATTCAATTTTTTTTAGATGAGTGCCCGAATTCTTGTTGTCGATGACGAAGAGGACATCTGTGCGATTCTCAAATTCAACCTTTCCAAGGAGGGGTACGATGTCGTGACCGCCAATTCCGCCGAGGAAGCCTTGGCGTTGGATGCCGCATCGTTCAACCTGCTGCTTTTGGATGTGATGATGGGCGGTATGTCCGGCTTTGAACTAACACGGAGGCTTAAGTCTGAGCCGGAAACGGCCGGGATACCGGTGATCTTCATAACCGCTCGTGACACCGAGGATGACGCGGTCGAAGGGCTGGATCTGGGGGCGGATGACTACATCTCCAAGCCGTTCTCCATAAGGGAAGTGATCTCACGTGTAAGGGCGGTGCTGAGACGGACGTCCACAAAGGCGGATGCCGGCACGGGCATATTCATAGATGATGAGAAAAAGGTCGTGACGATGGACGGCGTGGCGGTGTCATTGACCAGGATTGAATATGAGATATTCAAACTCTTGTTCACCAATAAGGGAAAGGTTTTTCCGCGCGAGGAGATTCTTTCCAAGGTGTGGCCTGACGACGTGATTGTCACGGACAGGACGGTAGATGTCAACATCACCCGGCTGCGCAAGAAGATAGGGGAATATGGCGACAAAATAGTCTCGCGCCACGGGTTCGGCTACCTTTACGAAGAGAGATGACGGTAATATTATCAACAGTCATTGCCCTGCTTGTCCTCGCGTTGGTCACGATGCGGGGACGGTATGTTCATCTAAAGGATTCCATCGAGAAGGGGAAGATGAGCATGTACGACAAACTGCGTGACAGTGAGGAGGACAAGACCCGCCTGAAGAGACAGCTGACGCAGAATGTGGCCCATGAGCTGAAGACTCCGGTCAGCAGCATCCAGGGCTACCTTGAGACGATCGTGTCCAATCCTGACATTGACGCGGAGACAAAAGACCGGTTCATCCAGCGGTGCTATGCGCAGAGCCGACGCCTGTCAAGCCTTTTGGCTGACATCTCAACCCTTAACAAACTGGATGACGCTCCTCAAGGCTATGAGTTTGGGAGAGTGAATATTCCGGAACTGCTTCAGTCCATCCAGAGGGACGTGTCCATGCAGATGGAAGCGAATCACGTGACGTTCAGGGCTTTGGTAGATCCCGGAGTGGAGGTGGACGGCAACCCTTCGCTGCTGTATTCAATCTTTAGAAACCTGACGGACAATTCGATAGCTTATGGAGGCGAGGGGGTGACAATCACTGTGCAAGTCCTGTCCGAAGACCCGGATTTTTACACGTTCAGTTTCTCGGACAACGGTACCGGAGTCGCGCCCGAGCATATTCCTCATCTGTTCGAAAGGTTCTACCGTATTGACAAGGGACGCTCCCGCAAGATGGGAGGAACAGGCCTCGGTCTTGCGATCGTCAAGAACTCCGTGCTGCTTCACCGTGGCGCCATTTCCGTCCGGATCGGTGCCGCCGGCGGACTGGAGTTCGTGTTCACATTGCCTAAGGCTGAGTAGGCCGCTTCCGGATACGCGAAATCTGGAATGTCTTGTTTGTGAGTGCGGGAAAAATGCTTATCTTGCAATGCTTCTTAAACCTAAGTATTAGATTTTGATTATTTATTAACAGGCGAAAGCCACCCAAAAACCAATTTTATGAAAAGATTTCTTGTTATCCTTGCCGCGTGCTCGCTGATGGCGGCGGTTGTTTCGTGTGAATATGACTCGCCGGACATCAGATTCCAGCAGACCACAACAATCACGAATGACTACAGTGAGGTCGTGAAGGCCCTTCAGGACCAGACACTGGCTCTCTCGAAAAAAATGGAACTCATGGAGGACGCCATGAAGAGCCAGACAATGACCATCTCTGAAAAGATGAATCTTCTTGATGAGGCCTTGAGGAACCTATCCTTGACCCTTTCCCAGAAGATGGAACTCTTGACAAAGGCCTATGAGAACGGAGTCCTGAAGTACGAGGAAATGACCGGCAAACTGATCGGCGAGATTAATTCCATGAATATATCCACGGCGGAGAAACTTGACGCTGTCAAGAAGGCCATCGAGGCTCAGTCTTCCGACCTTTGCGCCAAGCTTGACTTGATAGGGAAGGCTCTCGCTCTTATCGAGAATACCGCCGGTGAGGGCTTTGACAGCAACGTTCAGGCTTTGGCTCTTGTGAAGGCGGCGATTGAGTCGCTTTCCGGGTCGCTGGAGGAGAAGCTCGCGGCCGTTGAGAAGGCGGTGAAGGACCAGACGACGGAGCTGAGCGCGAAACTGGCGCTGATCGAGGGCACGGTCAAGGCGGGTCTTGCCGACAATGCGAAGGCTATAGACCTTGTCAAGGATGCCATCGGCTCGCTTCAGGGTTCTCTGGAGGAGAAACTTGCGG